>MDSV01082209.1_pt1 | contig 14427 bp, 3 predicted proteins | sample 810851 | NCBI WGS metagenome assembly MDSV01 (sample SAMN05326640, study PRJNA326480) | marine metagenome | isolation source: seawater | place: Atlantic Ocean: North East | collected 2012 | reverse complement strand
TACTCTTAGTATCCTAGAACAGCAAGCACTTAACATGCAAGTTAAGGATGAGATAGGTCTTGATAGATTTAAGTCTGGTTTCTTCGTTGATAATTTTGAAGCACATAAAGTTGGTAACTTACAATCTCTTGATTACAAATGTGCAGTAGACAGTCAGCAAAGTGTCCTACGTCCACAATCAAAAGAAGATTCTGTAACACTAACAGAAGTTAATGTTAGAGAAGATCAAAGATCAGTTTCTGGATATCAAAAATCTGGACATATGATAACATTACCATATTCATCACTTTCATTATTAGGTAATGAATTTGCATCTAAAACACTAAATCCAAATCCTTTTGTTGTTCTTCAATATGTCGGTGATAGTGAATTATCTCCATCTATTGATCATTGGTATGATCAGAATGAAGAACCATTAGTTGTAGATACAAACACTGAGTTATTCACAATTTTCCTAGCAAAAAATAATGTCAAGGAAAGTTTCTCTAGTCTATTCAATTCTTTTGTTGTTAACTGGGTAGGAACATCCACTTCATTTACTGCTATCAATTCATTAGGTGAAGTTAATACACAACAAGCTATCACATCTGTTGCTAGTGCATCTGTTGGAAGTTCTTCTAATATTAGTCCACAAAATAATGAAGTAGGAAAAGGTATTCAAACTAAGACAGTTGGTGAAAGTTTAGTATCTACTTCATTATCTTTCTTTGCAAGAAGTGTTCCTGTAAAATATGTTATTAGAAGGATGAAACCTAACACAAGAATCTATGCATTCTTGGAAGGTAGAGATGTATCACGTTGGGTTAATCCTGATTTAAGATTTACTGGTATTGCTGGTAACTCCTTGTCTTCTTTCAATGGAGATATTACTACAGATGAATATGGTAATGCTAGTGGTATTGTTTTAGTTCCTGCTGGATCACCACCATTAGAAAATAGTACATGGACAGGAGATGTAGATACTGTTTCTTATGATACATCTGCAGAAGAGATCAATATTACATCTGGTGTCTTGACATTTAGATTTACTTCTAGTTCAACTAACGAAGGAAAAGAAGTTGTTGATAGTTATGCAGAAGTAAAATATTATGCTACTGGTCTTCTTCCAGAAAATCCAGCAAGTATTGTATCTACAAAACCATCTTACTTTAAATCTAACGAGGGTGTTCAGTTAATTGAAAGTAATACTGATAATCCTATAAGACCTAATCCTCTTGCACAAACATTTAAAGTAGAAAATTTTGATGGCGGTTGCTTTGTAACTGGTGCTGATCTTTACTTTAATAAGAAAAGTACAAATATTCCAGTCAAGACTTACATTACAAATGTAGATTCTGAAAAACCAGGTAAAAATATTGTTCCTGGTTCAGAAAAAACTTTATCTCCAAATACATTCCTCAAATGTTCTGCTAGTGGAAACATGTCAGTATTGAAAGGTGAGAATGTTACTGGTGCATCTTCTTCTGCCTCAGGTCCTATCCTTAAAATATTTGATAAAAATAATGTAGAACTAGTTGCTACTGCATCTGGAAGATATAGTCTTACAAATGAGCAATGTTATACTGTAGTTCTTAGTAATCATAATGGTAAGTCTTTTGTACAGAATGAAGATCTAATCATTCCATCTGTTACAGAAGCTAACGCAAAAGATGCTACAACTTTTGTTCTATCAATTGTAAAAGATAGTGGTAAATTATCTGATATTAGAGTTACAAATACTGGTCAAAATTATGACAGTGCTATTCTAACAATAGAAAGTCCACAACTACCTGGTGGATCTACTGCAACTGCTACTATCAGTGTATCAGGTGGTAAGATTTATAATACAGAAATTTCATTAGCTGGTATTGGATATACAGAAGCACCATCTGTTGTTGTTAAAGGTGTTGGAAGTGGTGCTGGTGGATGTGAAATTCAAACTTTCTTAGATATTGATACACCAGCAGTTAGAATGGGTGTATCAATTGATGCTGGAGAAGCAACTAACTCAACTACACCTACACACTTTGCATTTGACTATCCTGTATACTTACAAAATGATACAGAATATGCTTTAGTAGTAGAAACTGATTCTACTGATTATGAACTTTGGGTTTCTAGACTTGGAGAAACTGATATTGCTACAAGTACGGTTATCACGACTCAACCATCTCTAGGTTCGGTATACCGTTCACAGAATACCGAGAGTTGGACTGAAGACATTTTTGAAGATCTTAAGTTTACTCTGTACAGAGCAGAATTTAGTATCGGTAGACCAGCAGATCTTATACTTAAGAATGATAATCTTGGATATGAATTACTTGATGAGAATCCACTTGAAACCAATGCAAGTTCTGGTTCTAATGCTACATCAATATTGTTTAAAAATAACAACTCTATTGTTAAAGTTAATCATAGGGACAATGGATTTGAAGACAGTGGTAAATCATATGTCTTCTTTAGAACTGCTTTAGAAACAGGTGGTATTACATCTGCTAATTTGAATAGTAATTTATTCCAAGTTATCAACTCTGGTATTGATATGTACAATATTCAATCTTCTTCTCAAGCTGCTGCTAACGCTGTTGGTGGTGGAGAAGTTGCATATGCAGCATTCAATAGAAAGTTTGAGACTCTATATCCACAAATTCATTATCTAACATTCACTGGAACTGTATTAGATGTTGGTGTTAAGACTACAAATATTATTCCTGTAGATTCTACTACTACAAACTATACTTCTTATTCACAGACAGAATACGAAAAAACTTTCTTGAATGAACCACATTACTTCACTAATCAAAAAGTTGTAGCTTCTCAAATTAATGAGACACTTAATAATTTAAGTGAATCTCTAACTTATAAGATGTCTCTTTCATCTACTTCGTCTCATTTGAGTCCAATAATAGACTTATCAAGTGCTACTGTAAAAACAGTAAGTAATAGAATTGAAAGTGCTTCAGGACCTGAAGATAGATTTGGTAGAAGAGATCAGATTATTGAGTTCTTCCCTGTATACAGATTTGATCTTGCAGGAAATGGTGGAACTGAAATTCAAGAAGATCAAACAATTGAAGGCAGCACATCTAAAACTATTGGAACTATTGCAAGAGTAGACGGATCTACTGTATATGTAAGAATTAAAACTTCTCAATTCTTCCAGAAAGGAGAAACAGTTACTCTATCAAACCAAACTAGTTTGACTTCAGTTACTGTTGATTCTAACCCATCACAAGTTCTATTCACTATTGAAGAAGCTGCTACTATTGTAGCACGTAATCCAAATGTATTGACTCAAACTTATGATAATAAGATTACTGGTAGAGTTGTAGTTTGGAACAGTCTAACTCAAGAATTAACTATAAGAAATGACATTCAACCAATTAATGATAATTACACAGATAGGTTAATTGATAGCACTGTTTACAACAGAAATGCTGATATTAGTTTACAACTTGCTGATATATTCCGTGTAGGAGATTTTGTTAAGTATCCTAATCAACTTGAAACAGAGAATGCATATCTTGAAGTTGGAAAGATTACATATGCAAACGGTATTGACTTTGTAGAAGAGAATACTTCTAAGAATAGTTCTTCTTCTGCTAAGTATGTTACTAAGGAAGTTGTTATTAACAATCCAGCTTCATCTATTAATGTACATCTAATGGCAAATGTTAAAGACATTGCAAATATTGAAATTCTTTATAAGTTTAAAAAGGCATCTAGTCAAGAAAACTTTGAGGATATTGATTGGGTATACTTTAATGATAATGGACAACCAGATACACTTGAAATTGCAACAAGTGAAAATAGTATTTCTAGTGTTGTTGAGAAACAATCTTCTTATCAAGACTTAAAATATAGTGTATCTAACTTAGAAGAATTCTCTTCTTTTGCTATCAAAATTGTAATGCGTGGAGTTGATCCAGCGTTCGTTCCTAAGATTCAAGACATTAGAGCAGTAGCATCTTTCTAATCTCCGCGTATGGACTATATTAAAGTAGATGGACATGATGGTCTTGTAAGAGATAAAAACACTGGTGCCATCATCAATTTGGATGATTCTGCTATTGAAGCAAGACGTAAATCAAAACACCTAGGTTCCGCGTTGGACGACATAAATATGTTGAAGAATGAAGTATTTGAACTTAAATCCTTACTAAAAGAGTTAGTCAAAAATGCCCGCAATTAATGTCGCTAAAACCGATACCTTTGAATCTCAAAGAGTAAAAATTAATGAGATCGCTACAGCGATTTTTAATGTTACAGCAGGTGGTAGTGATCTATCTACTGGTATATTAAAATTAGGTGATGGTACAAAACCAGCACCGTCTCTTTCTTTTACTAATGAACCTTCTCTAGGTTTTTATAGACCAACTTCTAGGACTATTTCATTTGTTTCAGGAAGCAAAAATATTTTAGATATTGAGGAAACTCAATTAACTTTATACAAAGATGAAATTATAAGAAAAAAATCCATTCCAACTAGTGGTGGAATTGATTTAACTCGTGGTTCTGGATATGAATTTGGAACATTTACTCTAGTTCCTTTACTAGGTGGATCTGGTACTAGCGGTGAAGCTACATTTTTTGTAGATCATTTTAGAGGAACACCTGGTTCTGGTGCTGGATATCAAGCAGGATCATTTTCAGCTGTTCCTTTACAAGGTGGTAGTGGAACTGGTGCAGCAGTAGACTTTAATGTTACTGGATTAGAAGTTACTGTTACTGATGGTGGTTCAGGTTATACTGACGGTTTCTATTCTGGTGTAGCTGCTACGAATGTTAGTGGATCTGGAAATGGATCTGGTGCTACTCTTATTGTTGAGGTTACTGGTGGTGAAGTTACTAACGTTTCTGTTTCAACTAATGGTAATAACCAGTATGAGGCAAATGATGTTTTAACAGTTGCTGACGCTCTTCTAGGTGGAGGTGGTGGTAGTGGTCTTGAAGTAACTGTTGATTCAACTGCAGGACTTTTAACTTTTGGAGCTATTAGTAAAGAAACAGGATACACAGCAGGTAATGTTTTAACTTTACCAGTATCCGTGGTAGCAAGTAATGTTAATATTGGTGGTACACATATTTCTACTAGTTGTACTCTAACTTCTGGTAGTACAACAGTTACTTTAGGTTCATCTACTAACGAAGTTATACCTGGCATGGTTCTAGCTGTAGATCAAGGTGGATCTGTGGGAGGATTTGCAGGAGGAGCTACTGTTACTGTTGTTAGTATTACAAATGGAACTACTGTAGAGGTAGATACTGCTGCAAACGCTAGTGGAGCAGCGAGTATTACTTTTTCTAGTCCTACACCAACCATTCTTACAATTCCTGGTGGAACAGCAAGTTTAGTTGTTGGACATGTTATTACTGGATCAAATACTAATGTTGCAGATGGACTTGAGGTTATTAATATTATTGATGCAAATACAATTGAAATTGAATCTGCCTCAACTGCTCCTTACTATCAAGCAAATTTAACTTTCACACCTAAGTGGGGTATTGGAACATCAGCATTTACTTATACTGTTGATGTTGTAGGAGCAGTAGAAACTTTAAATATTACAAATGGTGGTACAGGATATGCTATTGGTGATTCATTAACTGTTGCAGCAACGGATCTTGTTAATCCTATTGAATTTACAATCAAGTCTGAATCTACACAGCACTTAATATTGACAGGAACAGTTGCTTCTTCTGTTTTTGTTGTTGGTGATACTTGGGAAATCGCTGAAGGTGGAGGAAGTCCTTTTGAAGTAGGATTTGTTAAATCTACTGGTGGTAATATTGATTATGTTATATTGCTTGGATCATCTTTCTCTGATGGAGATGTTATTAGAAAGGTTGGAACTACTACTGATTATACTATTACAACTGCTAGATCACCAGAAGGAAAATTTTATATACAACCTGCAGGAGGTACTTATAGTTACGCACCAGATCTTACATTCTATGTTGGAGAGAGATATAGATTTAATCTAGATTCCTCAATGACTAGTCATGCTATTAATTTTAGTGAATTTCCAGACGGAAAATGGTTAGAGATTGGTTCTGTATCTACATCAGTTACTGCTGGTACTGACACTATTAATGTAACAAGCACTGCTTCCATTCAGGTTGGAATGGCAGTAGAAGAAACAGGAAATGATCCTGGTCAATTGGGAGAAAGGACATTAGTAACAGAAATTGTAGATGCAACAACTGTTCGTGTATCACCAGCTCCAGTTGCAACTGGTATTATTGCTATTAAATTTAATGGAACACAATATTCAACTGGTGTTACTGTAACTAGTACATATGTTGAGATAAAAATTACAGATGCCACACCATCTACCCTCCATTATTATTGTGATAACCACGCTAATATGGGAGGAGAAGATGGCGACGAGGCAACAATTACAGTTAACCCAACCAATCCAAGAGTATTTGGTAGTGGATTTGTAGCACAACTTACAGATGTTAATGTTGTTGATGTAGTATCACTTGATGTTGAGACTGGAAAAATTACATGTAATGATCTTCAATCACCAGCTGCACAATTTACCAATGCCACTGTAGCAACTACATTGAGTGCTTCTAACATATCTGGTGGTATAATTTCATTAACTACTATTAATGCTTCCTCTACTCTAGATGTTATAGCAGCAACTGTTAATTTAACTGCTGATGTGGCACTTGGAGATTATGCTACTGTTGGCAAGACTACTGGTAATATTACAACTACTGGTGAAATCAAGACGTCAACAATAATTAATTCAAATGATGCATTAAAGATTGAAAATGCAAATCTTGAATCTATTAATAACTATGATTTAGAAATGACACCTTTTGCAGGAAGACTTGCAAAGGTAAACACAAATACTGCATTTGTACTTCCAGTTGGTACTTCTAGTGAAAGACCTACTGGTCTAGCAGCAGATGGATCTATTAGATTCAATAGTGACACAAATCAATATGAAGGATATAGTACTAGTTCTTCATCTTGGTCTTCTCTTGGTGGTGTTCGCGACCTAGATGGTAACACATATATTCTAGCAGAACTAACTGTAGGTGCTAACGATAACACATTACATTTCGTTAATGATAGCACTGTTACTCAAAGATTTACTCCTAGTTGGCATGAATATGTAAATGTTAAACAAGTTAGATCTGTAAATGCAACCGCACCAACATATACAGATTTTATTGCTAATGCACCTGTTAATGAAGGAGATTATGTTAAGTGGAGAAATAATATTTACGTTGTTCCTAATGGAGGACAAGGAACTACTGCTACAAGTGGTAGTGAACCAACACATACAACAGGAACACAAGCAAATGGAACAGCACAACTAGAGTGGTCTGCAACTGCAGTTGCTCCACTTACATTTGAGGAAATTGAAGAAGTTAGAATTTCACCATTAGGATTTACACCTCTTGTTATTAGTGGTGATTTAAGATTATTTGGTAATAAAATATCTACAGATATTAGTGATCTTGTTATACAACCTAATGCTGGTAAGAGAGTAGATGTTAATTGTAATACTACTCTATCAATTCCAGTTGGAGGAGATGGAGATAGAGGATCTGCAATTCAAGGTGGTATTAGATTCAGCACTACCTCCAGTCAATTTGAAGGGTATGACGGAGCTAACTGGGGTTCTCTTGGTGGTGTGAAAGACGTTGATCAAAATACGTATATCATTCCAGAAACTTCACCTGGCGCAAATGAGAATATTTTATATTTCTATAATGATGGTAACAACACTGCTCAGTTAACTACAACTGCATTAGATTTTTACGGTGTAGACACCATTAGATCAATGACATCAGATGAGTTAGAAGTAACTGCATCTTTAATAACTTTTGATAGTGCTGCTACTACATTAGACAACACTACTGCTACAACCACATTCTTACATTCTGCAAAACAATACTTTGATTTAGGTCTATCTTCTGGTCTATATGTTGAACCAGTATTGAGACTTGATAATCAAGGTGATGTATACTTCAACACTACATTTGGAACAGGATCTTTCACTGGTGTTAAAGTTTTTGATGGAGATCTTACAGAGTTTGAACTTGCAGATACTACAACAAGAACAGTTGATCTAACTTTAGTCAAAGGATCAACAAATACTGGTGGTCAAATCATTTATAATCCATCTGTTGAAATTGGATCAAAGACAGTAGTTACTGCACATAATCCAACAACAGGAGAAAAGGAATATATTGAGTTTGGTATTATAGATAATGGAACAGACATTTTTCATACAGAGTATGGTAATGCTACGACTGGTCAAGAACTTATTATTGTGACATTTGAAATGACTGGTGATAATAAAGTCCGTATCAATTTTGAACTTGGTGCTGGAATTGGAGCTACACAAGCTGTCAACATAACCTTAACATCTCAAATCACTAAGAAGTAACATGGCAATTCAATTAGAAAAATTTGATTCTACTGGTGGATTTTCAATTGATAAAACTACTGTAGTAGATGAACTTAGAAATGCTAAAGATTTTAATACATTAGAAATTAAAAACTCTGTATATGCAGACAGTAGCACAACACAATATATTCTTAGAGGTCTTAATACTGCAGTATTGGCATTAGATGGAGTTGGAACACAAATTCCTATTGCTGATAACACTCTAAACTTTATCACTGGTAATATCATTGCTGTTAATCCAACTGGAGTTGTTTACGGATCTAAAATTGAATCTGTTGCTTTTGCAAATCCTGGAGGAAATGTTTCTATTCTCTCAAGTATGAACACTGTTATTAAAGATGATATTCCAACAGGACAAACATGGGATATCCAACCACTAGGAGCAGCAAACCGTTTTAGTTATACTACAACTAGAGCTGGTACAACAAATGTTATCAAATGGATAGCATCTACACAAGTTATAAGTATTGAGTGGCAGTAGATACCAAGTCAATGCTAAATATAAAAAGGAATAATTAGGCATTAGAGCAGCAGCACCATGAGTTTTAATATCAATTCTGACAAAGAATTTGTAAGAGGGTCTAAACCACGCTTGATTGGCGATGATGAACTTACCATCAGATCTGGCACGGGTTCTGCTGAGAAAGAGATTTTAAGAGCACAGTTAGATGGTAACACTGCTCTACCTCGTGTTGGTATCAATAGAACTGGTGAGAGAGTAAACGTAATTACAATTGTTTCTGGTGGTTCTGGATATACTACTGAACCTTCTGTAACAATTGATTCACCAAGCACAGCTGGTGGAGTTCAAGCTTTAGCATCTGCATTTATTTTTAATGGTCAGGTTGTTAATATAGCAATTAACAATCCTGGTTCTGGTTATACGACAGCGCCTGGCGTAACCATCACTGGTGGTAATGGTGGTGGTGCATCTGCTACATCCGTGCTTGATACTGTTGATTTTGAACTTGATATTAATGGTGCTATCAGAACTTCTACCTCTATCATTTCAGATACTGCGAGAATTCTGAACCTTGATATTGATAACTTTATTACTCCAGACACAAACTTCAGAGCTCCTAATCTGAAGACATTTATGAATAACACTGGTACTGAATGGGGTGCTAATGTTATTGTTCAGAAAGATGCATACAGATATTTTGGTTCTAACGTTTATCAAGCTATTAATGCAGGACAAACAGGTGCTGAAGCACCTACACATATTGACGGTACTACATTAAACGGTGCTGTAAACTTTAAGCATATTGGTTTCCGTGCTAATGATGCAAATTCATTTAAGTATAATGAAACTGGAGATGCTGGTATATTTCCAAGATCTATCACACCTCTACTAGGTGATAGATCAGATAAGATTGCAACTACAGAATACGTACTTAACCTAGCAACGAATGACGTTGGTGGTCGTATCTATGTGTCACAGACTATTGGTAGTGACCTTAATGATGGTCGTTCTGCTGTAAACCCAGTTAGAACTATTAAGAGAGCAGCACAATTAGCATGGGCAACGCCAGGTGTCAAAGAAACACTTATTGTGTCTGGTGGTGAATACGTAGAAGATAACCCAATATCACTACCTCCTGATGCGTCAGTTGTTGGAGACAACTTACGTCTTGTTATCATTCGTCCTGCTAATGCTGGCAAACACATATTTAAGTTTGGTGATAAGAACTATGTAATTGGTGTTACTTATAGAGACCAAGTTGACTCAATTGGTGATGCTGTTGCTACTTGGGACTTTGCTATGGTCTTTGACGATAAGCAAAGAATTATTATTGACAATGAAGTTAACGGAGATTTTGGAGTTAACTTCCCTATTGGTCATCAAATTTTTGGACCTGATCAATTCCGTGTTAATTTTCAGGAAAACACTGGTTTATCATCTCTGGTTTCAGGACTAGAAGTAGTTGGTATCAACACTGGTGCTAGAGCAAAGTTAATTGATGTTGTATTCAATCAAACTACAGGTGTTGATGCATATTTAACTGGTACTGTTGATGTACAACTTACAAGTGGTTCTTTCCTAGAAGGTGAGCGATTTAATTATATTGTTAGTGGTACACAAGGATCATCTATTGCTATTACAATTACTTCTACACAAGGAGAAAATGTTTTCAGAACTACTACAGATCCTGATACACTAATTCCACCTGGCACATACATCTACCTTGATGATACTGATGATAGTAGTTTTACACAAGGTTTTTATGAAGTAAAAACTATTAATGATGATAACTCACCAACATATTGGGATGTAGAAGTCGTACCAATTTTAAATTCACCTGGTTGGAAAACAACAGCAACTGAAACGATTAATATTAATGCTGCAAACATTACTGTTAATCAGTTTGATACTACTACTTTAAAATCAATCAGAGCTGAGGGTGAGGTTGTATCTTTTGACGATGACATCACATCATCTGTTCCTATTCAAAGACTTGATTTCTCTTTACAGGGAGATCCTAGTATTGCTACAGGTGGTTTCCAGAATGCACAGTTTGGTAACGCTGAAGATCTTGGTGGTGTTGTTTTCTATACAAACGAACTAGTTGGTAGAAGTAATATTCATGAGTTTAAAGAAGGTCAAGAAATTTTAATTGAAGGACTACCTACTTCATCTCCAGACTTATCAGTGTTGAATGGTAAGCAAAGAATTTATAAAGTATTAGAAGATGCTGATGGTCGTTCTAGAAGATTTGTAATTCCTAAAAAATTACCAGCAATTACTGATGCAAACTTTGATCCTGGTACAACATCAACTGCAAAATCTTTTTCTAAGTCTGTTACATTATCACTACTAAACACACCAAACTCTTTCCCATTATCTACTCCTGTAGAAAGAAGATTCCAAGATGCTTGTGTCTTTATTAGAAATAATAGAGAGTTTATTGCAGATGAAGTTGTAGGACAAATTAACGAAGAGTTTAAAACAGATCATTTTCGTGTATATGATATTGGTGCTGGTGGAGGAGATGATTTTAAGATCTACTTAGGAGCTTCAGATCATCCAAACACATATGTGAGTGGTGGTACAGTAACATTTGGTGGAAGCACATATACTATTACAAATTTTGTTTACGATAATGCAGTAACTGGTACAGCAACTGTAACTACTAGTGCAGCTATACCTGCTCTTGCTGAAGATGATGTAGTAAAACTTGCAGATATTTTGATATCATGTTCTGCTGGTAATAAAATTTATCCAGCATATAGTTCTCCAACATCAGGTTCAAACACTGGAACTGATGGTGATGAGCAATGTCGTCAAGATGTCATTCACTTTGTTAACGCTATTGTTAGAGACCTTGAATTTGGATCTAACCATAATATTATTGATGCAGCTAAAAAGTATATTGTCAATGATAAGATTGCATTTATTGAGGATGAAATTATACAAAACGTTCGTGCAGTAGAATATGCACGTAGATTATGTATTCTTGCAATGAGAAATTGGAGAATGGAAGATGGAACTACTAATGATCCTGTCTATGTTCCAAGATATTCTTCTGTACCAAGATACTTTGATGATACTGTAATTACAACAACTGCTGGAACTCCTGCTTGTGCTGATGTAAAAGCTGCTATTGATACTTTAGCATTCCTATGGGGAGATGTAATTACTAATAATTCATCAGGAACATATTTAGATGGTGCATATTTAATTTCTAGAAACGCAGACTTAATTGCTGATCAGGCATTCCAAGATACTCTAGTAGCATTTCCTGAAATTGCTTATACAAATATCAATGAAAGAAAATGTCCTAGAGATACAAAATTAATATTAAAATATCTTGTAAGAGATTTAGTCCTTGGTGGAAATAGCGGTATTGTTACTGCTGCTGAATCTTACTTTAGTGACAGTACTCTTACTGGTGTATCAGTATCAGAAATTCCTTACGTTCGTTACGCATATACTAGAGCTAGATTATATGCTAAGTACGCATCTAAGAACTGGTCTGCAACTGGTTCTACTGGTGGAACTGGTGGAACTCACCTTTGGGCAGGTGGCACAGCAAGTAACGCAGTTCAGTCTGGTGGTGACTATGCACATACATTTGTATCTGGAACAGTTACAAGTAATGCTGGTGCTTTACCTAACCCAATTACTAACATAGTATATACTGCTGCTAATGGTGATATGGTCATCACCTCTGCTGGACATGGGTTATCAACAGCAAATACAATTTCTATTGCTGATAATGCACTATCCTTTACCTGCACAATGGATGGTAATACATCAACTAAAACTTACCCAAGATCAACTGATCCTGCATCTGGATCAACTCTTGCTATTAGTGCAGTAACCACAGATACCTTTACTATAAACGTAGGTTCATCACCTATCGTAAATCATGATGTTACAAATGCAACTTATGATCCAGCTACAGGTGTATTGGTATTAACTATTGGTAATCACTCATTACCAGTAAATACAAGTATTCAGATCGCTGCTAACTCACTCACATTTACTTGTGATAAAGATGGTAATGCGACCCAGCACACATATCCAAGAGTTACTGATCCATATTATAATACTGCTATCAATATTGATGCAACAACCACAAATACTATCACGGTAAATGTTGGTGTATCACCAACTACTAGTGGTGTCACAACTCGTTCAATCTCTGACGCAACTTATACTCCTACTACTGGTGTATTATCAGTCTCAATGACAGCTTCTAGTATTCCTACAGGTTTTGGACAGAATGCTACATCTAGAGTTGCTTTCCAGTTAGGTGGTATCGTATTCAGTTGTGCTTATAGTGGCGGTGGTAATGATGAGAGTCCGAAAATATTTGATCAAAATGTAGGTAAATCGTTTGAGGTTTTAAGTTATAACGAAGCAGCTGGTGTCGCCACATTTACAATGAATGTAGGTGTTGCAGGAAGTAACACTGATACACATACATTTGTAAGTGGTAGTGCAATTCTTATTACTGATTACGTTGCAATGTCTTCTCCAGTTCCTAAGTTTGAGGATTGGAGTATTTTGATAGACGATGGAAATGGATCTACATGTAATAACGTAGATTCATCTATCAATACATCATTTGAGTTACTTGATGATATTCTAAAATATTCTGTAGATCCAAGTAACGGAACAGAACCTGGTTCTACAACTAAGACATACGGAACTCTGTATGATACAAATGAAATACTTACATATCCAAATAACTTCATCTATGATCAGAACAATACTCGCATGGCGATCCGTGCTGATTATGATGATTTCCCAATTGTTGAAGCATCTCCATATACACAGAACTCTTCTGTTATCTCCTTCTTAGGAGGTGGTGGTGCACTGGTTGATGGATCTAAAGTCAAAGCACCTAACTGTCCATTTCCTGGTCTTGAACTAGATGGAACTGCATCTTTCCCTAATCAGGGTAAGTCAATGGTTGCATCAGCATTCACGATTGTATCCTTTGGTGGTACTGGTTATAAGGTTATTAATGATGGTTATACACAGTTAGTTTCTGTGTTTGTTATCTTCTGTGCTGATGGTGTTCTTTGTGAGTCTGGTGGTTATGCATCTATTACTAACTCTGCTACAAACTTTGGTATCTACGCTCTTCGTGGTATTGGATTTAGAGCAGAGTGCTATAGCTTTGACGTTGGTACAATCAGTAATATTTCATCAACTCCAACTGGTAGAACTATCCTAACAGTTACTGGATTAGGTAGAGAACCACTTGAGCATTACATTGTAAAAGTTGATGGATTTAGAAATACTAATACAGATATTGAATTCTTTGTTGACGCTGTAAGTGGCGTTACTGTAGGTCCTCCTTTCTCTGCTCAGTTAACTATTGATAACGGAACTGGAGATGCTTTAGATTTAACAAATACTACTAGTGGTTCTGTTGTTTCACCTGGTAGTCTTACTGGAGAAACAATCAAGTTACATAGACCATCTATTGTTAACTCTTCATCACACACTTGGGAATTTGCTGGATCAGGTACTAACTACCTAGCACTACCCGAAAACGGT
>MDSV01246208.1_pt1 | contig 14428 bp, 14 predicted proteins | sample 810851 | NCBI WGS metagenome assembly MDSV01 (sample SAMN05326640, study PRJNA326480) | marine metagenome | isolation source: seawater | place: Atlantic Ocean: North East | collected 2012 | reverse complement strand
TGATTTGACAAGATACATAGCTTCATTAACCGAGCTTTTAATTGATGTATGGATTTTAAAACACAACTATGCTTATAAAGAGATAGGACTAATAGATTTTGAAAGACCCAATTTTTTTGTCAAATTATACTTATTTCTCAGGAGAAAATTCACTGGCTATTATAAGGGGACTATAAATTATGATAATTTATGAGATTTTTAATTATTCACAATAGAAATTATCATGTGAGTGGGCCTGAAACTTATATGTTTAATTTAAAAAAAGAATTAGAAAAATATGGACATCAAATAGATGTTTTTGCTTTGAATTATTCCAAAAATAGTGGCTCAAAAAACGAAAAGTATTATCCAAATCCGATTGGGAATAATGAGTTATATAGCTATAAAGACCAAAATTTATCAATTAGAAATAAATTAAGGGTAATTTCATCATTGTTTTATAGACATGATGTTTATATAAAATTGGACAAGCTTTTATCTAATAATCATTATGACGGAGCTATAGTTTTACAATTTTGGGGTAAGCTCTCTCCCTCAGTTTTTAGAGCATTAAGAAAACGAAGTGTTACAACTGCATTAAGAATTAGTGACTTTGGGTTAATTTGTGGTACTAATACCCTTTTAAAAAACGGTAAACATTCTGATGAGTGTGTAACAAACAAATATGCTTGTATCAAAAATAGATGTGTGAGTAATAGTTATTCTAAGAGTCTGATTAATAAATTAGCTCAAATATATTTTTATAAGAAATATTCTAAGAATATTAATTATATTTTTACATGTAGAAACACTAAAAACTTATTTAAAAAAGCTGGACTCGTAAAAAATTCATTTCTTATACCAACATTTTATCCCAAGAAGTTTATAAAAAAAACTTCTTTTAATTCTAATAAAATTATTTTTCTTGGAAGAATTGCCAAAGATAAAGGATTACACGAAATTATTTCTGCATTTCCGGATCGCGCTGAAATTCAATTTGAAATTTGGGGAAAAGGATCACCAGAATATATTTCTGAACTAAAAAAAATTTCATTAAATAGAAATAATAAAAATATAATTTTGAAGGGTGAAATAAATCACTCAGATATACCTGATTTATTCAGTGAGTGTTTTTTTTCAATAATACCATCTAAGTGGCATGACAATTTGCCAAACTCATTAATAGAGTCATTATCAAATGGTGTCCCGGTAATTGCTCCAAATTATGGATGTTTTCCAGAATTTATTGAAAATAAAAATAATGGTTTTTTGTATAACAATTATGAGGATTTAAAGAGCATTTTTGATAAAATTCTTAAATTTAATTCTTCAGATAAAATGGAATTATCCTTTAATTCAACTATTTTTGCAAAAAAAGCTTTTTCAGCTAAAATGCATATAAATAAATTAACAGAAATTTTTCAAAGAGTTAACACATAATATGATTAAATATTTTTTAAATAAAATTGGTAAATCTGATTACAATATTGACAGAAAAATTAAATCATATGATTTATTTATTATAGTTTCTTATCGTTTTTTTATGTTAATTAGAGGGCTTTTGTTCACTTTTACAATGTATAATTCGCATCCTTTAAAATTTATAGGTAGAAACGTTAAAATTAAATTTGGACATAAAATTAAGTTTGGCAAAAATCTATTTCTCGGCGATTTTGTAAATCTGATGGCACTTTGTGAAAATGGTATCGTAGGTGGTAAAAATGTTTCCGTTAGAAGAGGAACAACTATAGATTGTACAGGGGTGTATTCCCAAATAGGACAGGGTATAGTAATAGGAGATAATGTGGGAATTTCCGATAATTGTTTTATCCAGGTCAGAGGAAATGTAAAAATTGGTAATGATGTTATTATAGGCCCTAATACTAGTATTTTTTCAGAAAACCATAATTACAATGATGAATTTACTCTTGTAAGAAAACAAGGAGTAACTAGGAAAGGAGTAATTATTGAAGATAATGTTTGGATAGGAGCAAAGGTTGTAATTTTGGATGGAGTTAAAATTGGCTCTGGTTCAATTATTTCTGCAGGTAGTGTAGTAAATAAAGATGTAATAAAAGATTCTATTGTTGGTGGAATTCCAGCAAAATTAATAAAAATGAAAAATTTTTCACGATGAAGAAAATATATATTGCAGGATGTGGTGGAATGCTTGGCGAGGCATTTTACGAACAATTTAAAAAGGAATATAGTTTAAAATGTTCAGATATTGATGTCAATGAATCTTGGCTTTCATATCTTGATTTTAGAGATTTTGACGCTTATAAAAAGGATGTTGAAGAATTTAATCCTGATTATTTATTTCACTTGGGTGCCTACACGGATTTAGAATTTTGTGAAGAAAATATTGATGAAACCTATAAAACTAATACTCTTTCTGTTGAAAATGCTGTTTACATTGCGAATAAATTAAAAATACCTTTGCTTTATATTAGTACTGCAGGAATCTTTGATGGGAAAAAAGAATTATATGACGATTGGGATTTCCCGAATCCCCTTGGTATTTACGCTAGATCAAAATATATGGGTGAAAGATATGTTTGTGAAAATGCTGAAAGATTCCTCGTGTGTAGAGCTGGTTGGATGATGGGTTCAGGACCTAATAAGGATAAAAAATTTATACAAAAACTTATGCAGCAGATAAAAGATGGCACAAGTGAACTTTTTATTGTTGATGATAAAGACGGCACTCCTACTTACACACATGATTTTGCTAAGAATGTCAAGTTATTAATTGAAACGGAATATTGGGGTTTATATAATTTAGTTTGTGGGGGTCAAACAAGCAGATTAGAAGTTACCAATGAGTTACTCAGAATTTTAAAATTAGAGAATAAAATTAAAGTTAAAACAGTCAAATCTGAATATTTTAAAGATATTTATTTTGCGGAAAGACCTCCTAACGAAAGATTAGTTAATAGGAAGCTTATGTTAAGAAATCTTAACATTATGCAAAACTGGAAAACTGCTCTAAGAGAGTATATTCAAAATTATTATTCTGAATATCTTGATTAATGAAAAATAAGGTTGCAATTATTGGATCGCATGGTCTATACGCAAATTATGGAGGATGGGATCAGTTGGTTATTAATCTAGTTGAAAACCCAAAAAAAAAATTTAGTTACCTGGTATTTAATTCAAAAGATTCAAATAAAAATTTTGAAATTCCAAATGAAACTCAGGTTATTTTTATGCCACTCAAAGCCTCTGGTTTTCAGGGAATTTTATACGATTATATTTCTATATTAATAAGTTTTTTTAAAGCAGATATTATGTTATTACTTGGTTCGCAAGGAATGCCAGTAATTTTTTTACTAAATTTTATTTTTAAGAAAAAAATTATAGTTAACTCTGGTGGTGTTGAATGGGAAAGAGAAAAATTTGGTTTTTTCGCAAAACTCTATCTTAAATTATGTTTTGATTTATGTTTTAAATTTTCAAATCATGTTATCATTGACAATAACATTTATAAAAAATATATATCCTCAAAATCAATTGTACCATTTTCTGTAATTCCTTATGGAGGAACAATTGATAAAACATTAGAAGTTTCTAAGAAGATTTTATATAAATATCCTTTTCTTCAAAAAGAGTTTTTTTTGTCTGTAAGTAGGTCAATCGAAGATAATCAGTTAGAACAAATTTGTAAAACTTTTACTGAATCAAAAAAATATCTAGTATTAATTTCTAATTTTTCAAACTCTAAATATGGAAAAAAGGTATTGACTAAATATTCAAATATTAATAACATAATTTTAATCGATGGTTTATATATTAAACCTGAATTAGACCTGATTAGAAGAAAATGCAAATGTTATATTCATACACATTCTACGTGTGGAACTGCTCCTTCTTTGGTTGAGATGATTATTTGTGAAAAACCAATTATCTCATTTGATGTGCCACAGAACAGAAATACATTAAACAATTATGGAATCTATTTTACTGATTTTCAGGAGTTAAAAAATTTATTGAATTCAAACAAAGATTTCTCTAAATTTTGCGTGAATAAAGACGTTTTAAAAAATTATAAGTGGACAAATATTATCAATGCTTATGAAAATTTATTTTAGATGAAATCAATTTTTTTAACCGGTTCATCTGGATTTATCGGAAAAAATTTAATATCTGAGTTTAAAAAAAAATATGAGATATTTAAATTTGAAAGAAATTCAATTATAAATATTAATCAGGATATAGTCATTCATTTAGCCGGAGTTGCACATGATACGAGAAAATCGTTAGATTCAGAAATTTATTATGAAACTAATACCCAGTTAACAATAAATATTTTTGATAAATTTTTAAATTCTGATGCATCTGATTTCATTTTTTTAAGTTCTGTTAAAGCAGTAAGAGATAGTTATCACAAGAAATTAGATGAAAGTGTTTCACAAAAACCATCCACTCATTATGGAATAAGTAAATTAAAAGCAGAACAATATATTTTATCGAAAAAACTTCCAAAAAATAAAAGGGTCTTCGTTCTTAGACCTTGTATGATATATGGACCTGGAAATAAAGGTAATTTAAATCTTCTATTTAATATCGTTTCAAAAGGGATTCCTTGGCCCCTAGGAAATTACACAAATAAACGTTCATTTTGCAGTGTAATAAACCTAATATATATTTTGGACCAATTGATAATTTCAAAGGAGATTCCATCAGGTATTTATAATATTGCTGATGATAAACCTTTGTCAACAAACGAAATAATAAAACTCATTTATGAATCACAAAATAAAAAACCTTGTATCTTAAGAATTCCAAAAAAAATTATTTCATTTTATGCTAAAATTGGAGATTTTATTCCCATTCCGTTAAATTCAGAAAGATTGAATAAACTAACAAATCAATATATTGTCTGTAACAGAAAAATTTCAAGTGCTATAGGTAAAAAGCTTCCAGAAGACTCAAAGGCTGGTTTATTAAAAGTTTTTAAGTCATTTTAAAACGATTAATTTTGTTAATTTGTAATTAGTTTTAAAATATATGATTAAAAAATCAATTATATCTCAAAAAATAGACTTTAGAAATGATTTATCTAAGAATAATGATCATATTTATCAAAACGTATTTAATAAAAATATTCTTGTAATCGGCGGAGCTGGAACTATAGGCTCTAACTACATTAAACAGATTTTAAAATTTAAGCCAAAGTACTTGACTGTGGTGGATATTAATGAAAATGGTCTTACCGAGCTAACCAGGGATTTGAGAAGCTCTTTTTTGTTGGATTATGACCCTGTCTATACAACTTACCCGGTTAATTTATTAAGCGAAACATTTGATAAAATCTTTAATTCAAAAAAATGGCAAGTAGTTGCAAATTTTTCTGCCCATAAACATGTAAGGTCTGAAAAAGATATGATTTCAATTGAAGCTTTAATTAAAAACAATGTTTTTGGAGCAATTAAACTTCTAAATCTTTGTGAATCAAATCCGCCTAAATACTTCTTTAGTGTTTCAACAGATAAAGCAGCAAATCCGGTTAATATTATGGGTGCTTCTAAGAGTTTAATGGAAAAATTAATAGTGTCAAAAAAAAATAGTTTAAGAGTTTCTACCGCTAGATTTGCCAATGTTGCTTTTTCGAATGGTAGTCTTCTTGACGGATTTATTTATAGGCTTGAAAAAAAACAACCTCTTTCATGCCCTTCAGATATTAAACGTTTTTTTGTCACACCAGAACAGTCAGGTCAAATTTGTTTACTTTCAACCTTTCTTGGCAAATCTGGTGATATTTTTTTTCCCAAGCTAGATTTTGAAAATGATCAAATATTTTTCAAAGATATAGCAATAGATTTTTTAAGTGAGAATAACTTCAAACCATATCTAGCTAAATCTGAAATTGATGCAAAACAATTTAATTTTGATAAAAATTCTAACAATTATCCAATATATTTCTTTACGACCAACACCTCTGGAGAAAAGGCTTATGAGGAATTTTACACAGATGATGAAGATTTTTTTATAGACAAGTATGAATCTCTAGGCTTTATTAAATCAAAGGAAACTAAATTAATTATTGATCAGGTTATAGATGATTTTACATCATTATTTTCAAATCCTGATTGTACCAAAATAGATATTGTAAATACAATAATGAAATATGTTCCTGATTTCACACATTATGAAACCGGAAAAAATTTAGACCAAAAAATGTAATATGTATAAACTTTTTTTTAAAAGGGTAATTGATATTGTTTTATCTGCTTTAGCAATAGTTTTAATTTCGCCTGTATTTATTCCGATAATGATCATTTTATTATTAACAGGTGAGCATTATATTTTTTATTTTCAGAAGAGAATAGGATTTAGAAATAAATCGTTTTACATATATAAATTTGTAACAATGATAAAAAATAGTCCTAATATTGGTGCTGGTTTACATACAACAAAAAGTGACCCCAGAATTTTACCTATTGGTGGTTTTCTTAGAAAAACTAAAATTAACGAGTTGCCTCAATTATTTAATATTTTATTTGGATCAATGAGTATTGTAGGTCCAAGACCCTTAGTTGATAAAACATTTGCTCCGTACTCAAAAAAAGTGAAAGAAAATATTTACAATGTTAAGCCTGGATTAACAGGCATAGGATCAATTGTTTTTAGAGATGAAGAGGAGCTACTTTCAAAAACTGATTTGCCACTCGAGGAATTTTATAAAAATGAAATCTCACCATATAAAGGCGAGCTTGAATTATGGTATCAAAATAATCTATCCCTAACAACTGATTTTATGATAATATTTGTTACGGCTATTACTTTGTTTTTTCCAAATAATAATTTAGTATTTAAAATTTTTAAGGATCTACCAAAAAAAATATAAGATGAAAGGAATAATTTTAGCAGGCGGTTCGGGCACCAGATTATACCCTATTACAAGAGGCGTATCGAAGCAATTACTATCTATTTATGATAAGCCCATGATTTATTATCCAATTTCGGTTTTAATGTTGTCAGGAATTAGAGAAATATTAATAATTTCCACACCTGAAGATCTTCCAAACTTTCGTAAGCTTTTAGGATCTGGTTCTGAACTAGGTCTTAATTTTAATTATGTTGAGCAGCCCAAACCTGATGGATTGGCTCAAGCTTTTATTTTAGGTGAGGAATTTATTGGAAACGATGATGTCTGTTTAGTATTGGGTGATAATATTTTTTATGGAAGAGGTTTGTCTAAATTATTACAGGAATCGGTTCAAACAACTAAAATAAATAAAAAGGCTACAGTTTTTGGATACTATGTTACCGATCCGGAAAATTATGGAGTTGTAGAGTTCGATAAAAAAAATAATGCAATAAGTATAGATGAAAAGCCTGAATCTCCCAAAAGTAATTTTGCTGTGGTAGGTTTGTATTATTATCCCAATGATGTAATTGAAATTTCAAAATCTATCAAACCATCAAAAAGAGGAGAATTTGAAATTTCATCAGTTAACGAAGTTTATTTAAAAAGAGGAGATATCCAGGTAAAAATTATGGGTAGAGGTTTTACATGGCTTGATACAGGAACTCATGATTCTTTGCTTGAGGCATCAAATTTTATTCATACTATTGAAAAACATTCTGGTTTAAAAGTAGCTTGTTTGGAGGAGATTGCATATAAAATGGGATATATAGATTCTGAAAAATTAAAAAAACTTATTTTACCGCTTAAGAAAACTGGTTATGGTAAATATTTAAAAAATAAGGTTTTATGAAAATTACTAAAACAAGTATTTCTGATCTTATAATAATTGAACCTAAAGTTTTTAACGATTCTAGGGGTTATTTTTTTGAACCATACAATAAAAATAAATTTGATAAACTTATTTCTAAGACAAATTTTGTTCAGGATAATGAATCAAAATCAATCAAGGGAGTATTAAGAGGATTTCATTTTCAAAAACCACCTTATGAACAAGCTAAATTGGTCAGATGCGTTTATGGTAAAGTTTTAGATGTTGCTTTAGACATAAGAAAAAATTCAAAAACTTATGGAAAGTTTGAAACTGTAATTTTGTCCGGTGAAAATAAAAAACAACTATTTATTCCTCGAGGATTTGCGCATGCTTTTCTAGTTTTAAGTGATACTGCTTTGTTTTCATATAAAGTTGATAACATATATAATCCAGACAGTGATGATGGTATATTCTGTAATGATGTATTTTTAGATGTAGACTGGCCTTTTGATAAATCAGACTTAATAATTTCAGAAAAAGATAAAAAATTGGTTCCTTTTCCTGCTTTTAAATCCCCATTTTAATTGATAAAATGAAAATTTTAGTTACAGGTGCAAATGGTCAATTAGGTTCTGAGTTCAGGCTACTTTCAATGACAAATTATAAATTTAATTGGATTTTCACTGATATCGATGAACTTGATTTAATCGATTTTAAAAATTTAAATAAAAATTTATCTAAAATTAATCCAGACTTAATCATTAACTGTGCTGCTTACACCAATGTTGATAAAGCAGAGACGGAACAAGATTTAGCAAACCTTTTAAATTTTAAAGCGGTAGATTTTATATCAAAATGGACATCAAAAAATAAGTCAAAAATTATACATATTTCAACTGATTATGTGTTTGATGGAAATTCTCAAGATCCTTTGAAAGAGAATGCTTTTACGTCTCCAATTAATATTTATGGTAAATCTAAACTGAAAGGGGAAAATATATGTCAAAAGAATGACTCTAACTGTGTAATTATTCGTACTTCTTGGGTTTACTCAAGTTTTGGAAATAATTTTGTAAAAAGACTAGCTTCTTTAATGACCTCAAACAATTCTTTAAATATAGTTAATGATCAATTTGGTTCTCCTACTTACGCCAGAGACTTAGCTGAAGCTATAATTGAAATTATAAATAATAAAAATTGGATTCCTGGGATTTACCACTATTCCAATAGTGGAGAAATTACTTGGTTTGACTTCGCCAAATCGATAAAAAAATATTTCGGATTTAAAATAATTCTTAACGGAGTTTCAACTAACCAATTTCCAACCAAAGCCAAACGTCCAAAATATTCTTTATTGGACAAATCAAAAATTCAAGCTACATTTAATATACAAATTCCTGACTATGAATATAGTCTGCGAAAATGTATTAAAATTTTACAAAATGAAAAATAATATTTTAATAACTGGTGGAGCTGGTTTTATCGGGTCACACTTAGTTAGATTATTGGTAAATAATTATCCAGATTCCCAAATCATCAATATGGATTTATTGACATATGCAGGAAATATTGAAAATTTGAAAGATATTGAGAATAATGAAAATTATCATTTTGTAAACTGTGATATTTGTGATTATGAAAAAGTAATTCATGTTTTTACTGATTTTGATATTGATGTTGTTATTCATCTTGCTGCCGAATCTCATGTAGATCGTTCTATTGAGGACCCCTTTATTTTTGCCAAAACAAATGTAATGGGTACATTAAGCTTATTACAGGCTGCCAGGTTATTTTGGAACGGAGATCCAAATAAATTATTTTATCATGTTTCAACTGATGAAGTTTATGGTTCACTTGGAGATAAAGGTTTTTTCACTGAATTATCAAAATATGATCCACATTCACCATACTCTGCCTCAAAAGCTTCATCCGATCATTTTGTAAGATCATTTGGAGATACATATAAACTACCGATAATTATCTCCAATTGTTCAAATAATTACGGTCCCTATCAGTATCCTGAGAAACTCATACCTCTATTCATTCACAACATAATAAATAATAAAAACCTACCTGTTTACGGGGATGGATGTAATGTAAGAGATTGGTTATACGTTGAGGATCATGCGTCTGCAATAAAAACTATTTTAGAGAAAGGAAAAGTTGGAGAAACTTATAATATAGGTGGATTCAACGAATGGAAAAATATAGACTTAGTCGAAGTTATTATAAAAGTAACCGATCGATTATTAGGAAGAGTAGAGGGGTCCTCCAAAAAATTAATAAAATTCGTAGAAGATCGGGCAGGTCATGATAAGAGATACGCTATTGATGCTAATAAATTAAAAAGCGAGTTGGGATGGTATCCCTCCTTACAATTTCATCAGGGTATCGAAAAAACAGTTAAATGGTATTTAGATAATCCTCAGTGGGTGAATAATTTACTAAATAGATAATTTCGGTAATTTTTATTTTTTAAAAATTCAAATAATTGAATTTTTTTAAACCTTAAATTTTGCCTTAGTTTTATTAAATAAACATAAATTTTATAAATATTTATATAGTTATATTTTAATTTCAATAAAGCAGTTGTTTTGAAATCTGAAGCTTCATAATCAAAGATGTTTAGTTTATTTAATATTATAAAATATCTCTTTATTTCCTTTGATTTATCAAATATTATGTCTGAGGGGTCAATTTTTTTTATAAGTTTTATTGAATCATAAATATTTTTAAATGAATAGGATAATTTTTCATAACCGTTATCATTAATTTGGTAATTATAAATATTTATATACAATTGGTTTAAATAATCTGGGTTTTTTATTTTCAACTTTTCATTAACAGATTTGAATACAATATTATTTGAAATTATATTTTTTTTTGAAATAATGTATCTGTGAGGCTCTATTGCAAAATATTTTTTTGGATTTACCATTCTTGGAGTATGTCTAAAGTCAAAGAAGTCATTATACCCATTATTATAATATCCGTTTTTATTTAAAGTTTCAATTACTTTTTTTTCATTATTTTTTTCAAATAAAAAATCTATATCACCAACCATTCTTTCTGAAATATCATCAAAGCATTTGCTTGTAATGTTTGATGAACCTTTTAAAAAAACATATTTCAAGTTATTTTTGTCAAATAAATTAGCTAAATCAAAAATTTCATTAATTAAAATTTGATTTCGTTCTTTGTTTAAATTATAAATTTTGTAAATATATTCTGTAAAATCCTTGGGAAATAAATTTAATATTTTTTTTTTCTTCAAATTATAGTACAAAGCTGGTATCATCAGATGTTTGCTACATACCTCTATTAACTTTCCCAAATCAATTTTGGATATCATTTCCTTAGTATAGCTTTCTTTTTTGAACAAAAATTCAATTAGAATTTTTTCTTCATAAGATAATATCATAGAATTAGTTTAATTATAATTAATTTACAATTTTTAAATATTATATTTGAAAAAAAAATTAAATTGAGAAATTATTTCAAATTATTAGCTTTTTTGTTTCTTTTAGCTAGTCTATCTTGTTCAAGTAAAAAAAATATTGTTTATTTTCAAGATATTTCTGACAATAATAATTTAAATTTTGAATTTGTTGATCATAAGATTAAACCTGGGGATATTTTGAGTATATCTATTCTTATTGATAACCCTGAAAATTTGGTTTCCTTAAATAATGCAAATCCTACTACGGCCTTAAAAAACAGAGAATCTAAGATATTTGATGGCTATATTGTTGATAAAAATGGTTTTATTGAATATCCTCAAATTGGTAACGTTAAATTGGGTAATCTTTCAATTGAGGATGCTAAATTAATACTTAAAAATAAATTATCTGATCTTCAAATTTTAACTAACCCTATTATTGATCTAAAGGTACTTAACTGGAATTTCACCATTATCGGAGAAGTAAACAGACCTGGAAAATATTATTTTGATGAACCTAATTTCAACTTTTTACAAGCTATAGGTGTAGCCGGAGATTTAACAATTAATGGGCAACGGGATAAGATTAAATTGATTAGAAATATTGATGGTAACCTGAAAAGTTTTGATATCGATTTAACCAAATCAGATTTCATAAATCAGATTTCGTTTCAAATTTTTTCAGGAGATATAATTGTAATTAATCCTAACTTAAGTAGAGTCAAAAACGCAGGAATTATCGGAAATTCTGGGACATTAGTGAGTTTACTTTCGTTTTTACTCTCTTCGATAATAATAATATCTTCTAATTAATATTTATTTATGAGTGATAATAATTCCTTTTATGATAATTATAATGATACATCCGATTTTAAAATCTTGTTTCTTAGATTTTTTGCTTTCTGGCCTTATGTTTTAATTTGTATCATTTTCGGTTTAGTTGTAAGTCATATTTATTTGAGATATTCAGATTATTATTACAATACCAGTGCTTCAATTGAAATTTTAGATAAAGCTCAAGACTCAGAAATGGCATTGCCAACTGCGATGACAGTATTCAATAGATCAATGATTAACCTTGATAATGAAATGGGAAGGTTATATTCCTATAATTTAAATAAAATGGTCGTTTCTGAAATACAATCAAACTTAAGATTCTTTGAAATTGGTGCTTTAAAGGAAACTGAACTTCACAAAACTGAGTTTTTTGATGACTATCTACTAAAAACTAATCTAGAGCTCGAATTTTTGGATACCAAATCAGTTTATCAAATTCATATTTTGAATAATAAAATGAACATTAAATCTATTTCGAGACAAGGTGACGTTATAGAATCATTTAAATTTAATAATCTCTCCACATTTAATTCAACTCATAATTTACCATTTGACATAGAGATATACGATGATTTAGATACAGTTGATCAAGAAATAATAAAAGAAATAAGATTTGAGCCCTTTAGACTAACTGTAGAAAGGTTTGTTTCAAATATTAATTTTAATCAAGCAATGAATAATATTTCAAGAAATTTTAATTCTGGTAGTGATCAAATTTCTATTTCTATGAATTATACTAATAGGCTTATTGCAGAAGAATATATTTCAAAACTTATCGAAAAATTTGATTATGACGGAATTGAAGACAGACAAATTGAATACAAAAGAACAATCGAATTTGTGAATAGTAGATCAGTATTTCTTAAGGCTGAGCTTGAGATAATAGAAAAAAGAAAACAAGATTTTAAGCAACTTAATAAATTATCAGATATTAAGTCTGATGCCACAATGGCAATGAATCAGCAATCTTCTTATGATTCTGATCTTTTCTCCTATCAATCTGAAAAAGACTTACTTAATTTATTAAAATCTGAACTTGATAAAAATGAATATAAATTACTTCCTATTAATTTTGGATTACTTGATGTCGCTTTGAATCAATTAATTGATAAATACAATGATTTTGTTCTTAAAAGAAGCAATATGCTATCCTCTGGAATAGGATTAAAAAATTCAACAATTATCAATTTGGAAGCACAAATTAATAATTTATTTGAAAATATAATTAGTTCTGTAATAAGTTATGAAGATTCTATAAATTTAAAGATTTCAAATATATATACTAAAGAAATGGAATTTGAGAATCAATATTCTAATATTCCTGAAAATGAAAAAATGCTTAGAGCAATAAATCGCGAGTTAGAAGTCAAGGAATCACTTTATCTCTTATTATTACAAAAAAAAGAGGAAGCATCAATTAATTATGCGGTTGTCAAACCTTCAATTAAGCTTATTGATTCGCCTAGATCAACTTTATATCCAATTTCACCCAATAAGTTTTCTGTTTACCTCTTAGGTTTAATTAGCGGATTTGCTTTTCCTATTGTTTTTTTATCAATGTGGTTCTATTTTGATAATAAAATTCATGTCAAAGATGACCTAAAATCTATCGGTGCGCCTATTCTTGCTGAAATACCCTTTATAAGAGATTTAAAAGAAATAAATCATCTTTCTAAAATAAAATCTAGTTTAAGGATCCCTTTGGTTGAAAGTATCAGAATGTTAATAGCTAATGTCAATCAGACTTTTCCTGATAAAATGAATAACGCCAAAAAAATCTTAATAACTTCCTCTATAAAAGGAGAAGGTAAAACATTAGTTTCAGTCTTTATGTCTAAATTGATTTCCCTTCGTAATAAAAAAGTATTGTTAATCGGAGCCGACTTGAGAAATCCTCAAGTTCACAAATATCTTAATTTAGATAAATCTGAAAAAAGGGGTTTATCTAATTATATATACTCTGATGACATTTCTTTTGAAAATTTAATTGTTAAAAATGATTCACTTGATATTTTATTATCTGGCGCCATACCTTCTAACCCTTCTGAGCTTTTAGAATCAAAAAAATTTGAACTTTTATTGGAAAAATTAAATAAGATATATGACTATATTATAGTTGATTCTGCGCCTTGTCTGTTGGTTTCAGATTCTTTGCAAATTGCTAAATATTTTGATCTTTCATTATGTGTAACCAGATCAAATCACTCTACAAATGATGTTGTTAAGTTTTTGGTTAATCTTAAAAAAGAAAATAGGCTTCCTAATCTAAGGATTATTTTAAACGGGGTAGGAGCAAGTGCTTCTTACGGTTATCAATACGGTTATCAATATGGTTACCAATATGGTTATAATTACGGATATGGGTATGGTTATAGTGAAGATACTAAAAAAGGATAATTTATTTATTTAAAGAAAAAGTTATTGTCCATAATTTTTTTCAATTTATCTATATATTTTAATTTAACACTTGAATTATTTATAACATCTA
>MDSV01246026.1_pt1 | contig 14429 bp, 12 predicted proteins | sample 810851 | NCBI WGS metagenome assembly MDSV01 (sample SAMN05326640, study PRJNA326480) | marine metagenome | isolation source: seawater | place: Atlantic Ocean: North East | collected 2012 | reverse complement strand
TGACCGCTTTGGTACCCCTCCTTATTTTTTTCTTAGGGATACCCCCTAACTTAAAAAGTATTTAACAACAAGCGTTTTATAAGCATCTTAATCAACAAATGCAATAAATCATTTTGTATTGAAATATGCTATTTATTTGGAAAGAAACAGCAAAATATATGAAAAAAACAACATTTTTAATAGTAGGTAAACATGCGGTCATTGAAGCCCTTAAAAACCCTAATAGAAAAATTGAAAGAGTTTTTGTAACTGAGGATGCTCAAAAAAAATTGAATAGAGAAAATCAATCTCTCAACCTACTTAAAAAGGTTCATGTCTTTTATAAATCAAGGAAAGAATTAGATAATTTATGTGGGAAAGATGAAATATCTCATCAAGGATTAATTGCAGAAGTAGAACATCTAGATGAAATTACTTTAAAGGAATTTGTTTACAATAATAACAAAAAAAGAATAAATTTTATTGCTTTGGAGGATGTAACAGACCCAAGAAATATAGGATCAATAATTAGAAGTGCAGTATCTTTTGGTATAGATGGATTAATTGTAAAAGAAAGATCCTTTCCTTCGAAAAGTAAATTGTTATACAGAAGTGCAAGTGGTGGGATTGAACACATGAAAATATTTAAAGTTTCTAATATTAATACAGCTTTAAAATATTTAAAAACAAAAGACTTCTGGGTAAGTGCTTTTGATGTATCTGCATCAAAAAATTTCGTTGAACATGACTGGAATGGTAGAAATGTTCTTTTATTTGGCTCGGAAGGTGATGGATTAAAAGAAAAAACATTAATGCATTCAGATTTTAGATTTAAGATTAATATAAATAAAAATATTGAAAGTTTAAATATAGCTAATACAGTATCAATCGTGTCACATCATATTACTCAGGTAAAAAAATAGTTATATTATTCTTTCATATGGTTTAAATATTTCTTTCCAGCTATATTTGTTTTTAATTTTATTAAACCCATTATTAGAAAGATTTGTGGATAATTTTTTATTAATTTTTAAATGTCCAATATATTCAATTAATTTATTATTTTTTTGGTAAACTAAAATATCTTTATCTTTAATAAGATTCGAAGCTCCGCTAAAAGAGTTATAACTTGAAATAACAGGTAATCCATAGCTCATATAAGTTAGTATCTTAAATTGAAAACCTGTTGCTATTTCAAGATTAGCAATCCCACATATTGATTTTTTAACAATCTTATTTAAGTTTTTCAGTGGGCCATGAATTGTAACATTTTTATATTTTGACAAAAGAATTTTATCTTTTCTATTTATTTCCCCTACAATATTAAATTCAATTCTATTATCTATTTTCAAAATTTTAGGCAGAATGTTTTTTATGAAATCATAGCAAGCATATTTGTTAGGTAAATAATTTATATTTCCTATAAATAAAATCTTGTAATTTTGTTCTTTAAAGCCAAAAATTTTTTTATTTATTTCACAACCTAAAGGTATTACTAAAGTTTTCTTTCTAATTAAATCTTTATTAGAAACTAAATCTTTTTTTGAAACTATAATTGTTTTATCGAAAACCTTTGAATAATAATTTTCAAATTTTTTAATTAAAACAAGTTCTAAAAAGTACAAATAGAATAATGGATTGAAAATTGAAAGTTTTTTAATTGTCTGATTATAATTATTTGAGGAAACATCTGTCATTTCCATTATCTTTTTGCCTTTAAAGTCTTTTGGCAAATATTCAGCACATCGTAATAAGTGAAATATTATTGTGTCATATTTAGAATGATTTTCTTCTACAAAATTTTTAATTTCACTAGAAAAAAAAAACCCTGACTGCATAGGTTTAAATTTAATTAAAGCTTTTATTGAATTTATTGCTTGAAAAAATCTATTATATTTAAAAAAAAAAAAATTCCCCTTAAAATTAACTTTTTTCGATTTGAGATTCTGTATGTAATCACTGCAAACTAAATCAACCTTATTTTTTTTAGATAAATGGGTAATAATTGCTTTTGCTCTAATTCTGTCTCCTGAATAAATGTTTGAGAAAGGGTTTCTAGAAGAAACAAATAAGATTTTTTTCATAACTATTTAATAATTTATATTGGAATATTTAAAAATTTAAAGTTTATTTATTATTTTATTGAGTTTTATAATATTTTGCCTTAAAGAAACCTCCAAGCCCTCATAGCTCAATTGGTAGAGCAATTGATTTGTAATCAATAGGTTCGCGGTTCGAGTCCGTGTGAGGGCACCAATCTAGTTAAAATCATTCCAGTTTAAAATTAATTTTTTATCCTCTATTATTGAATCGATCATCCCTATCATTAATGGAAGTTGATCTTTTGTAAAATCTTTCTTGACCTTTGAACCAATCTCAAAAGCCAAATCGGCACCCTCTATTGTTATACCTTTCATTTTTGTTTTTTTAGCTTCAGAAAATGTAAGTCCATTTCCTATATGAAATCCCATTTTACTATTCCGCCCTCCAGTTGAACTAACGTACAAATCACCAAACCCTGCAGCACCGTATACAGTTTCTGCTTTTCCTTTAAGATGTTTTACAAAGAATTCCATTTCAAAAATGGATTGAGTAATTAATGATGAGGCAGTATTTAAATAATTCGTTTCTTTTAAATTTTCATTTTTAAGACATAATCCGTATGCTGCACCAACGGACATTGAAAAAATATTTTTAATAGCCGCACATATTTCGACCCCAGATAGATCGTCAGTAAATGAAATATGGTAATAATCATTCTTAAATAATTCTGAAATTTTTTTTGCAATTTTTTTATCTTCGTTTGCTAAAATCACACTTGTATGAGCCTTGTTAGCTAAACCAATAGCCAAACATGGTCCTCCTATAGCTGAAATAGAATTAAATTTTATTTTGTTAATCTCAAATAATTTTTTAAATTTATCTGGAATTATTTCATACTTATTATTAGATATTCCTAGTCCTTTAGTTAAAATCAAAATATGTGGAAGAGTTTTATTTTTATAATGTTTAATTAACTCATTTGCGACCCAATCAATACCTTTAGAACTAACTGCGACTACAATTATGTCAACTTTTGAATCTATTATTGAATTAAAATTTTCAAATTTATATAGATTAATTGTTGAGGGAATATTTATTTTTAATCCAGGATGAAAATTTTTATTTTTTTTAATTTCATCTATGAAGGCGTCTTCCATGTGAGTTCCAATAATAGATACATCATGATTATTGTCTAAACATGGAATAGAGAACGCAGTTCCCATTGATCCTGCGCCTATAATGATAATTTTAGACATTTTAGTTTTTAAAAAGCATTTCTTTTAAGATAATAAAAACTGATATTAACTCAATTTTAGCAATAATCATAAATATAATAATTGAAATTTTTGTGCTTGTTAATAGGTTTTTAAAATCAATTTGCTCTATTCCATAGATTGATGAATTAACAGTATTTGTAAGAGTCAAGATTGAAAATTTAAACGAATCTTCAAAATTAAAATTATCTATTAATAGCATTGCTGTCAGTACAAACAAACTTATAAAAAAAGAAATAAAAATAAAAAAAGCGTTCTTGATATTGTTTGAGGTAATTTTTTTATCTGTATATAGAATTCTTCTATTAACAATATTATTCGGTTTTACAAGGGTATAAATTTCAAAGGCTGAGGCTTTAATTAAAATGTAAATTCTCATAAACTTAAGGCCTGAAGTGCTAGATAATATAGAGCCACCTACTAAAGTCATAAGAACTAATAGAAAAGAGAAATTATGAGGTACATCAACAATTGTCAGACCGGATGATGTAAGACTGCTTACAGTAGCAATGATTATATCTAAAAAATGTAAATCTTTAATAAACAAAATCAAAATTATAGAAAGTAATACACCTAAAATTAAAATTGAATAATCTTCATAGTGGTTTTTTATATTATTTTTAAAAAATAAATTATAAAAAAAATAAATATTTAAACTAGAAAATGTTAGTGAAATTATGAAGACTATCTTTTGGAAGTTAGATTTAATTATTTGTTCGAGCAAAGTTGTTGGAATAAAACCGCCATTAGAAATTAAAGAGAGAGAAAGATTTAATCCGTTAAATAATCTAATACCAGATAGTGAAAGCATTATAAAAATTAAGATTGTTAATATTGAATAAAGAAACAAAATTTTTATTGATGTTTTTCTTAAATTTAGAGAAAGATTTGAACTTTTATCTGGATTAAAAATTAAACTTGTCAGTTTGTAATCTCCCTTTGTATTAGAAAAGAATATTATTAAAAAAATTAAAAAATATAAACCTCCTATCCATTGGGAAGATGATCTCCAAATTATTAAAGTTGGATCCAGATATTTGATATTATCAAATATTGTAAATCCTGTTCCTGTGAAGCCTGAAATAGACTCAAAATAAGAGTTTAAGAATGTTATATTGTAATTACTCAAATAAAATGGGATTGAGATTAATAAAGGAAGAAAAATAAAAATTAATAACATAAGAACAAGTTGCTCTAAAAAATTTATTTCTTTAATACAATTTCGCCCAATCAAAACCAGTGAAGAACTTAAAAATATAGAAATAAAAAAAATTGCCACATAAGAATCTATATTAAGAAAATAATTATAATATGAAGAAAATAAAATGTTAAAAAACGCTAATATTATTATTGGTGAAAAAAATAAACCTAAATAATATAAAATCGCTCTAATGTTCATTGATTAAATTGAGCTAATTTTAAATATACTTTCTACTTCTTGAAGTTGTTCTCTTTTAGCTAAAAATACTACTAGGTCATTTTTTTCAAAAATAAAATCTGATTTTGGTATAATAACTTTTTCGTTACGAACAATTGCTCCAATTCTAATTTCATCTGGCAAGTTTGAATCTTTAATTTTTTTATGTACCAAATCTGATTTATCCAAAATCTTAGCTTCGATACATTCGTATTTGCCATCTAATAAAGAATAAACGGAACCTATAGTTCCTTTGTGCACATGCTCCATAATTCTAGAAACTGTGGTCATACGTGGATCTACTAAATCGTCTATGTTGAGGGATTTCTGTAAAAGGCTATAATTTGATTTATTAACTATTGCTATTGTTCTTTTTTGTAATCCAATTTTTTCAGCAAGAACACAGGCCATTATATTGTTTTCATCATCATTTGTTAAAGCTAGTACTGTTTCAGCTTCTTCTATATTTGCCTCTTTAAGAATTTCTTCATCTAGAGCGTCACCATTTATAACAATTGATGACGATAATTCTGTTGCTATTTCTTCTGCTCGTTCTTTATTTTTTTCAACAATCTTAATTCTCGCTCCATCGAATTCTGTCTCTAATTGTTTAGCTACATTAAGCCCTATATTACCTCCTCCAATAATTAATATTTTATTTGCAACTTTTTCTTCATGTCCAAAAGCTTTAAGAATTGCATTGAGTTGATCACTACTGACTACTAAATAAACGTTGTCACCTTCCATCATTTTATCGTTTTTTTTCAAAAAAATGAATTTATCTTTTCTAACAGCTCCAAGAATATTTGCTTTAAAATCAGGAAATTTTTTAGTTAAATCTTTCAATGGCGTATTTTTAATAGGACAGTTTTTTTCAATAGATATTTCCAGCATTTTTACTTTATTGTTCGCAAAAGGTACGTTATCTAAAGCTCCTGGTGCTTCTAACCTTCTAAATAAGGATTTAGCGACTTCCATTTCAGGAGAAATGATAACATCTATAGGAATATTTGATTTGTTGTATAACTTACTCCATTTTCCGTCCAAAAATTCTTTTGATCTTATTCTTGCAATTTTCTTTTGAATATTGAAAAGAGAGCTCGCTAATTGACAAATAATCATATTTGTTTCATCATTCCTTGTAACTGCTATAATCATGTCTGTTTTTTCTGCTCCTGCGTTCTCTAATACAGATGGAAATGTTGCTCTTCCTACAATGCCTTTGACATCCTGCGAGTCATTAATTTTTTTAATATCTTCTTTAGACTGATCTATTACAGTGATTGAGTGACCTTGGGCCGACAATTGTTTACTAATAGAAAAGCCTACTTTTCCAGCTCCACATATGATTATATTCATCTAGTTTAAGCCTTTAATACCTAGTGTTTTTAATTTTCGATGTAAAGCAGATCTTTCCATTCCTATTCTATCTGCTGTTTTAGATATGTTGCCGTGGCTTTTTTTCAATTGATTAATTAAATATTTTTTTTCAAAAAGTTCTCTTGCTTCCTTCAATGAATGACTCATAGTCTTTGAAAAATCGCTTTCTGCAATATCTTGATCATATGAATTATTAAGAATATCGCTTAAAAGTTTATTTGTGTCTGCCTGGTTTTCATTTACTGAAAGAATTGTAACTCTCTCGATTAAATTTCTTAATTCTCTAATATTTCCAGGCCAATCATAAGTAAATAATAAGTCATTATTAACATTTATATTGATAACTGGAACACCATTGATTTCAGCAATTTTTTTCTTAAAATATTCCACTAGTAAAGGGATATCTTGTGTTCTTGATTTAAGCGGAGGTATTTCAATAGGTACCACATTGAGTCTATGATAAAGATCTTCTCTAAATTTTCCGATATCAACTAAATTTTTAAGATTTTTTGAAGTTGATGAGATTATTCTTATATTTACTGATATATCTTTTTTACCATTAATTCTTTTAAATTTCTGATCAATCAAAACTCTAAGTATATTTGCTTGAATATCTAAAGGTATCTCAGACACTTCATCAATTAGCAATGTTCCTTTATTTGCCTTTTCCAAAATTCCATAAGAAATATTTCCATCGGAAAACTCTTCACCAAAAAGTTCTTTTTCATACCTTTTTTCTTGAAGCAAAGCAGCGTTAAGAACTATGAAAGGACTATTTGATCTTGATGAATTTTTATGAATTTTTCTAGCTATTAGTTCTTTTCCTGTTCCTGTTAACCCTGTTATCAATATTCTACTTTCAGCCGTAGCTATTTTAACAATGTTTTTTTTTAAATTTAATATTTGCGGACTGTTACCTATTAAATCAAATGAATAAAATAATTTATTTTCGATATTTTCTTTTTCTCTTTTTAGCTCAGAAGCTTCAAGACCTCTACTAACATAATTAAGTAATTTCTCTGTAGAAAAAGGCTTTTCTACAAATTCATATGCTCCTAGTCTAATAGCTTCGACTGCGAGTTGTACATTTGCATGACCTGAAATCATTATTATTGGAACGGTTTTGTCGATGGACATAATTAACTTCAATAAATCGATTCCGTCTTTATCTCCTTTATCAAGTTTAATATCTATTATAGCTAAGTCAGGTAATTTTTTATTTATCTCAATTTTTGCTTGATCAAAATTTGCGGCTGATCTTACATTGTAAAACTTGTCTTTTAAGATTTTACAAATTAAAAATCGAATATCTGGATTATCGTCTATTACTAATATTTCTTTATTCATTAATTGCAGGAATTGAAATCAATACTTCTACACCGCCTTTTGAAATATTTGATATTGAAAATTCGCCAGAGTGTTCATTAATTATCTTGTTAACAATAGGTAGGCCCAAACCTGTGCCATTTTTTTTGGTTGTAAAATATGGTGTCATAATATTTTTATTATCAATAATACCAACTCCATTATCGGTTAATTTGATAAATATATAGTCATTATTTTTTGTTATTTCTACATCGATTTTCCCTTTAAAATCACCTTTTTTTTCTAGAATTGATTCCTCTGAGTTTTTAATTAGATTAATAAGTACTCTATATAAATGTTCATCATCTCCTATTATATTTAAGGACTTGTTAGATGATGTTAGTGTAAAATTATTTTTACTTGATAGTTTCATAAAGTTTACAGCTCTATTAACTGTTCCAATAATATCAATCTTTTTCATTTGGGGAGAAGGCATTCTAGCAAAATCAGAAAACTCGCTTACGAGTTTTTCAATATCTTTTATTTGTCTATTTATTGTCTCTAAATAATTACTGAAATCATTTTTGTTTTCTTTAATTTGAGAAGAGTATTTTTCTTTAATTCTATCAATAGAAAGTTGAATAGGAGTTAAAGGATTCTTAATTTCATGAGCTAATTTCCTTGCTACACTTTCCCAAGCTGAATATCTTTCTGCTAAAAGTAATTTATCTTGCTGTTTTTTTAGTCGGTCAATCATGTTATTAAAATTTTTATTCAATGAAACAAATTCATCGTGTGTCTCGATAATGGGAACTTTTGTTTCTAATTGGCCTTGACTGATATTTTCTGATGCTCTTATTAAATTTATAATCGGCTTAGTTAATCTTGTTGCATAAAATATTGCAATAACTGTTGATAGAAAAAGTAATAAAGTAACAATTATAATATAAATAATAGCAAAAGTAATTTTGAGACCCAATTGATTACTCTGAACGGAATAATAAAAATTAACTGCCTGTTCAGTTTCATTAAGGTATTTGATAATTTCTGGATCTATATTCCTAGAGATATAAAGATAAGTATCAATTAAACTATTTAATTTCATAAAAAAAGAAGTTTTGCTGTCAATATTGTTAGATATCGAAACTGGAACATTTTCTAAAGCTTTGTCAAAATCTTCCTCGTTAGGAAGAATAAATTTAACATTGTCTTCCCTAGTGTCAGAAAACATAATGTTTCCCAAGCTGTCAATTAAATAAACATCGTCGATATTTCTTAGAATTTTTTCAGATTTAATTATGTCTTCAAATCTTTTTTTATTTGAATAAAAAAAACTAGAACCCCTGTTTACTCCAACACTCATTAAAAAAATATCCGACTCTAAAGTTTTTCTACTCTCAACAAGATATTCATTTGCAACATCATAAGAATTATTTACAGCATTTTTTATTTGATTATTAAAATAATTTTCTAACCCGAAATTAAATAAAATGAGAGAAAATATTGCAATTAACAATGAGGGTAAAAAAGTAAATAAAGAAAATAAGGATATATATTTTAGGTTTGTTGCGTATCCAGTTGACTCCTTTTTTTTTTTTGAAAAAATTTTAATTACATTTTGAAAAATTAAACCAAAAAATATTAACAATAAAAGGATGTCTATAATTAATAAATATTGTAAATTTTTCTCTGTTAATGGAATAAAGCTTGAATTTATGAATGTTAAAAACGTCAAAATACCCAGAAATATCCCAAGAAATGATGTTCCTATAATCCAATTAAAATTTTGTATAATTTTGAGCATTTTAAATAAATTTAATAATTTAAATAAATATTATATATCTTAACATAATGAATTTTTGTCTAATTATACTAGCAGCTGGTAACAGCAATAGATTTAAATCAAATCTTCCTAAACCATATCATAAAATAGGAGGAAAAACTTTACTTGAAATTACCATAAAAAAAGCGACCAATTTTAAGGCTATAAAAAAAATAATAGTGGTCTATGCTAAAAAGGACCAAAAAAAAATTAAGGAATTAAATTTAAAAAACATTTCTTATATTGTAGGAGGTTCATCTAGACAAAAATCTACTTTTAATGCACTTAAATTTTTAATTAATCAAAAAAAAATTTCAAAAGTTTTGATACATGATGCTGCTAGGCCTAATTTTTCTGTTAAACTTTTGGGCTCAATTATTAAAAAGATGAATTTGGCTAAAGCTGTTATACCTAAAATAAATATCAATGATGCAATTAAACAAAGATTTGATTCTGGAAAATACGAATATATAGTTGGAAGAGATAGAAAGGAGTTTTTTTTAACTCAAACTCCTCAAGCTTTCAATCTTAAGGAAATATATAATTTACATAAAACAAATTATAATAAGTATAAAGATGATGATATTTCTTTATACGTGAATCTTGATAATATTAAATTTATAAATGGTGAAATTAATAATTTCAAAGTAACCGATCAATCAGACTTTGAAAATCTTAAAAATATTCTCAAGAATAAAATTAATTTAGGAATGGGTTTTGATGTTCACAGACTAGTTCCTAATAGAAAACTTTATTTAGCTGGCTTAAAAATTAAATCAAAAATAGGCACACTAGGACACTCAGATGGTGATCCTGTTTTACATGCAATTACTGATGCAATTCTTGGAGCCTGTAAAATGGGAGATATAGGCAATATGTTTTCAGATAATAAAAAAAAATATAAAAATATTAGGTCTACAATTCTTTTAAAAGAAGTAGTTAAAAAAATTAAAATGAAAGGTTTTTACATTAATAATCTAGATATAAATATTATTACTCAAACACCAAAAATTAAGAAATATAAAAAAAAAATGATAAATAATATTTCTAAACTTTGCGAAATTTCGGAAGAACAAATCAATATAAAAGGTAAGACAACTGAAAAGTTAGGGGTAATAGGAAGAGAACAGGCAATTGCATGTGAGGTTATAATTTCGGTAATCAAATATGATTAAAAATTTCAATTTTTTATTTGTAACTTGTTTTGGTATTGGAACTTTTAGATATGCTCCTGGAACTATTACATCATTAATAACAACAGTTTTTTTATTTAGTTTGTTTCATATTTTAGATTTATCTAATCAACTAATGATCATAATTATTATTCCAATTTTACTTTATTCATTTTATGCTGTTGATGATTATATAAAATATAATAAAAATAAGGATCCAAAAGAAGTTGTAATAGATGAGTTTATTGGTCAAGCTATTCCAATCTATGCATATGAAATAGCTCATGGAAATGTAAAAAATGATTATGAAACTGCATTATTTTATTTATATATATTTATTTTGTTCAGATTTTTTGACATCAAAAAGCCTTTCCCGGTGAATATTTTCGATAAAAAATTTAAAAATAGTTTTGGAGTAATTTTTGATGATATTCTTGCTGGGTTTTACGTTATTTTAACTTTAATAATTTTTATGTTATTAAAATCAAAATTTTTTTAATGAATATAAATGAAAAAATAGTTTTTTTCTTAAAGAAAAAAAAAATTAAATTATCTTTTGCAGAGTCTTGTACAGGAGGAATGCTGTCTAGCGCCATAACCTCGGTTAGTGGTTCTTCTAAAGTTTTTACAATGGGTTTGGTCACGTATTCAAATACGTCTAAAAATACTATTTTAAACGTTCCTGACAGAATTATTAAAAAATACGGGGCAGTTAGCTATCAATGCTGCTTATCTATGGTAAACAATCTCAGTAAAATAAGTAAAAGTAAAATTTGTATCTCTATAACTGGAATTGCAGGACCAGGTGGAGGAAGTAAAAAAAAACCAGTTGGACTTGTTTTTGTGGGCATCAGAAATGGGAGTAAGGTAAAAATAAATAAGTTTATTTTTAAAAGGAAAGGAAGGCTCAAAGTACAAAAAGCTACTTTAAAAAAAACACTTTCTTTGCTTTTAAATGAAATTAAAAATTAAGCAAAAACTTCGCCCCAAGTTCCTTGCGTAGATGCTTTAGAGTATTCTGTTGCTCTACCTTCAAAGAAATTCATATGTTCAACCCCATTTAACATTGTATCTAACCATACTAAAGGGTTTTTCTTAACATCATATATAGGTTTAAGACCAAGTTGTTCCAATCTTCTATTTCCAATAAATCTTATATATTTTTTAACTTCTTCTGCTGTTAAACCAGGTAATGGACCCATTTGAAAAGCTAAATCAATGAAAGCATCTTCGTGCTCAACAATTGTTTTACACGCGTCTACTATCTCTTTTTTTAATTTATCATTCCAGATTTGAGGCTCTTCCTTGATAAAGTCCTTAAACAATCTAATCATTGAATTACAGTGAAGAGTTTCATCTCTTACTGACCAAGTAACTATTTGTCCCATTCCTTTCATTTTGTTATGCCTTGGAAAGTTTAATAGAATTGCAAAACTTGCAAATAACTGCAGTCCTTCGGTAAAGGCTGAGAAGACAGCCATTGTCATTGCTATATTATGTTTTGACGTAACATCAAACCCTTGCATATAATCATATTTATCTTTCATTTCTTTATACTTCATAAAAGCCGAATACTCAGTTTCTGGCATTCCAATCGTATCTAATAAGTGGGAGTAAGCTGCGATATGAACTGTTTCCATTGCAGCAAAAGCTGTCATCATCATTAAAACTTCAGTTGGTTTGAACACAGTTGTGTAATGTCTCAAATAACAATTATTAACTTCAACATCTGCTTGTGTAAAAAATCTGAATATATGAGTTAAAAGATTTCTTTCTTCTGGTGTAATATTTTTTTGCCAATCTCTAACATCATCTCCCAGTGGAACTTCTTCTGGTAGCCAATGAATTCTTTGTTGCGTTAACCATGCATCATAACACCATGGATATCTAAAAGGCTTATAAACTGGATTTTCAACAAGTAATCCCATTTTTTTTGGCTGAATAATTTCTGACTTATTTTTTTCTGCTACTGACATGATAAACACTCCTCATAATTGTTTTCTTCGTTATTAGATTGATTTTTTTTCTTATAGACGTTTTTAGTTACATCCGTAGATGATCCAGCAGTTACGTCTTCTGCTCTTTGTATTGATTTAGATCTACAATAATAAAGACTTTTTAAACCCTTCTTCCATGCTTGAAAATGTATGGCGTGAAGTTCTTTTTTATGTATATCGGCTGGTACAAATACGTTAATTGATTGAGCTTGGGATATATGAGGTGTCCTATCAGCACCCAAATCTACTATCCACCTTTGATCAATTTCAAAAGCAGTTTTAAATGTATCTTTTTCATCTTGAGTTAAAAAATCTAAATGAGACACGGAACCTTGGTTTGTTGTTATACTTGACCAAATTTCTTCGTTATTTTTTTTATATTTTTCTAATAATTTAGTTAAATATTTATTTCTAACATTAAAAGATCCCGATAAAGTTTTGTGAGTATAACTATTACCAGAAATTGGTTCGACGCCCGCAGAGGTTCCTCCACAAATAATTGAAATTGAAGCCGTAGGTGCTATAGCTGTTTTGTTTGAAAATCTTTCTTTAATTCCATATTCTGCAGCATCCGGACAGGCTCCTCTCTCCTCTGCTAAAGTAACAGAAGCAGCATCAACTTTTTCTTGAATATTTTTAAAAACTTTTTTATTCCAAACTTTGCTCATCACTGATCCGAAAGGAATATTTTTTTGTTGAAAGTAAGAATGTAAGCCCATAACTCCTAAGCCAACACTTCTTTCTCTCATTGCAGAATATTTTGCGTGAGCAAATTCATCCGGAGCTCTATTGATAAAATCTGTCATAACATTATCTAAAAACCTCATTACATCTTCAATAAATTGGTCATTGTCTTTCCACTCTTCGTAGGTGTCTAAATTTAAAGATGATAGGCAGCAGACTGCTGTTCTTTCTTTTCCATCGTTGTCGATGCCTGTAGGTAAAGTAATCTCACTACACAAGTTTGAAGTTTTAACTTTCAAACCTGCAAGTTTGTGATGTTGAGGTATTTGTCTATTAACTGTATCAATAAAAACTATATATGGTTCTCCAGTTTCAATTCTAGCCGTTAGTAATCTTATCCATAAATTTCTTGCTGATAAAGTTGATTGAACTGAGCCATCGTTCGGACTTCTTAGTGCCCACTGCTCATCTGTTTCTACAGCTCTCATAAAATCATCTGTCACAAGAACACCATGATGAAGATTAAGTGATCTTCTATTAACATCTCCGCCAGTTGGTCTTCTCATCTCTATAAATTCTTCAATCTCAGGATGGTCAATTTGTAAATAACAAGCCGCAGAGCCTCTTCTTAGAGATCCTTGACTTATTGCCAAAGTTAAGGAGTCCATTACTTTAATAAAAGGAATAATACCTGAGGTTTTTCCAACTTTACCTATTTTTTCACCTATAGATCTTAAATTACCCCAATAACTTCCAATACCTCCTCCTCTAGCGGCCAGCCAAACATTTTCTTCCCATAGATTAGTAATGCCTTTAAGGCTATCATTAGCTTCATTTAAAAAACATGATATTGGAAGACCTCTTTCAGTTCCACCGTTTGATAAAACTGGTGTTGCTGGCATAAACCAAAGGTTACTTATATAGTTATAAATTCTTTGGGCATGTAAGTTATCGTCTGCGTAAGTGCTGGCTACCCTTGCAAATAAATCTTGAAAAGACTCGCTCTGACCAAGATACCTGTCTCTTAAGGTTTCTTTTCCAAAATCAGTAAGATTAGAGTCTCTGGATCGGTCAATTTTAATAGTTATTCCTTTCTCATTCTGAAATAATTCAGTTTCACCAGATAGAGAAAACAGGTCAGGTTTCTTTGGACCATTATCCTTTAGTTCATTTTGGTTTTTTTGGCCAATGCTGCCCACAGCTTTTTTTATTGCCAAAGATACGTTTTTATTCATATAATTACTTGTTTTATGATCTATTTATTGTTTAACAACTATATGTTGTGTTGCAGATATATTAATATACCATATGATCTTAAAATCAATAGAACATTATATGAACATTTAAAAAAAAAAG
>MDSV01165998.1_pt1 | contig 14429 bp, 13 predicted proteins | sample 810851 | NCBI WGS metagenome assembly MDSV01 (sample SAMN05326640, study PRJNA326480) | marine metagenome | isolation source: seawater | place: Atlantic Ocean: North East | collected 2012 | reverse complement strand
TACATCTTTCCACTCAATGGTGACACCAATACGTTCACCATCTGAGTCCAATACTGGGCTTGCGGTCAAATCAAATATTTTGCCCCCAAGATGTATAGTGGCTTGATATTCGGTTGATAAGTTAGCAATAGTACTTTGATGCTCAACAAGACTGTTGTGAATATCACCCATTGTTGACCCTACCACACTATCTGCGCTAAAGCCTGCCTGTTGTTGTTGGATATCTTTTTCAATAGCACTAAATGCATTTTGTAAATTGTGGTTAATATATACAATTTCTTGTTCATTATTTACGAGCATTACGCTACTTGTTGCTGAATCAAGAGCAGTACGGATACGTGCATTTTCTTTGGCTACGGCAGCGTCTTTTTCGGCTTGGATGCGTTTGCGGTCTTCTTCGGCTAGTTTTTCAGTAACATCTTTCCATTCTACCACGGTACCTAAGCGCTCATTATCATTATTAAATACTGGTGATGCGATAAGGTCAAATGTACGTGGACCAATGGTAATAGAAGTTTCATAAGATTCGGTGAGTTTTTCGACCATGCTGCGTTGATGTTCAGGGTTTTTATGGAATATGTCGATATTAGACCCTAATACTTTTTCAACATCGAAATCTTTCAGTTCTTTACGCAAATCATTCTCTGCATTTTGGAGCATTTCTTTTGCAGATGGATTAAAATATATGATATCATTATTGTGATCTGCGAGCATCACTGAGCTTGTTGAACAGTTAAGGGCTAGTTCGATGCGTTTAGAACTCTGCCCTATCTTATCGATTTGTTGAAGTGCTTTGGCAATATTTCCAATTTCGTCTTTAGAAGTAAAAATTGACAGATCGACTCTACGGCCAGAAGCAATATCTTTGATTGCTTCTTGTAGTTTTGCAAGTGGCTTAGTAATAGCAATAATAATGGAAATAGAAAATAATATACTGATAATAATGCCAACTGTTGCTAGTGTCGTGATGTTTGTCAGTATATCAGCTTCATGTTTTTCAACGGAAAGCGTTGCTTTTTCAGTAAATTGAACTAATTCAGTTAATAGTGCATTTAATACTTCGTCTAGTTGCTTTTCTTCCTTTTCAATTCCAGGGAGTAACTGATGGGCCGTGGAGTAGTCGGCTTTTTCAAAGTGCCTGAAAACTTCTTCCACGTGTTTATCAAAATCAATATGTTCTGATTTGATCTGGTCAAATATTTTGCTAACTTTTATAAATTCTTGTTGGGCTTCGTCAGAATGGGCAAGTTGTATAGATTTTTCTGCAAGCTTTTTACCTTCAATGATTTCTTTATCTACTTTTTTAGCCATGGCTAAAAAACTATCTTTATATGTAGTATAACTAGCAAGAGCATCTTGACTCTTATGGATATCTTTTGAATAACGTACAGCTTTTTCAAAGTATATAGCTTGTTCAAGCTGATGTACTGTAATATTAGTGACGGCTTTAGTTAAAGGAATATCTTGTCTGGAGATGCCTTTTATTTCTACTCCTATGTCATTAAGGCCAATAATGGCAACTAAAGATATGCTTGCGGCTGCTAACGTTGTTATAATAAATAACGAAATAACCTTTGATTTAATAGTAATATTCGAGAAGAATGACAACATAACCGATACCTTCCAATGTTATAATAATTCTAAGACAGCCAGAATAATCTAGCTATTATATCAGATGGTATAACTGAGTATCACAAACCAAAATATTTTCCCCCTGATACCAAAACAAATATAGATTACTAAATGCGGTTTGTCTTTAAAAGAATAGATAAATAAAGTTAACATATGGTTAATAACTCAATCTGTTTTAATTGTTGTTTTACAATTAGCAGAGAACTATTGACTGATACTATCAACAATGATTTGATGATCTTGTGGTGTTAACCACGTGGCGTCGGGCATTTGGTTGCGAGCCCATGTATATTGACGTTTAATATAGTGCCGCGTATTTTTTACGGCTTGATCAGTTGCGTCATCAAGGGACATTTCTTGTTGAAGATATGCAATGATTTCGGGGACCCCATGTGCTTTCATCGATGGCAATGCAGGGTCAAGGTTTTTGGATTTAAGTTGTTCTATTTCTTCTATGACACCGTGGTGAATCATTGTGGCGAATCGGGTGTGGCAATGTTGATATGTTTCTTCGCGGCCTGCATCAAGAAAAAATAATTCAAATTGAGAGTTGGGAAAAAATGGTTCTGCAGGTTGTGATTGCCAGTAGGTAATCGACTTTCCTGTTTGTTTGATAACTTCCATTGCTCGGGTGATACGTTGACTATCTCCGGCATTGAGCTTTTGTGCTGCCTGTGGATCTAATTTTGCTAATTCCTGATAAAAAGCATGATTTCCCATATCAGCAAGCATATGTTTGGTATTAGAACGAATATCATCTTCAATGTCAGGTATGGGGCTGATGCCGTGGGTGAGGCTTTTTATATACATGCCGGTTCCACCTACCAAAAAAGGAATGCGGCCGTCTTTTAAGACTTCGTTAATGGCGCGGATGGCCATATGAGTCCAGTCTGCAACCGAGCAATGCGTGCTCACATCAACGCAGCCATAGAGCTTATGTTCAGTGCGTGCTAATTCTTCCGGCGATGGTTGTGCAGTAATAATAGGAATTTGCTGGTAAATTTGTTTTGAGTCACAATTGATAATGACAATATCAGCACATTGCGCTATAGCTAGCGCCATAGCAGACTTTCCGCTGGCTGTGGGGCCATTTAGGATATAAATAGGCTGATCATGCTGCATGGGATAAGATGGTTAAAGGGTTTTTATGGAAGATAATCAAAACAAATACGTTATTACATTGATTGGTGCTGATCATGTAACGCTTACGAACGATATTCTTGATAAGCTATATCGTAAATTAGATAGTGTGAATATGCAAGCTGATACTGCTAAGTGGTTGTGTGAAGGAAAAGCTGCTGACATTGAGGTGGATACAGGTGGTAGCTCGATAGCGTTGCCGATGTTAGACGAGCCTGTTGATATAATATTACAGCCAAGTGCAGGTCGAAAAAAACGATTACTTATTTCGGACATGGATTCGACCATGATTGAGCAAGAATGTATTGACGAGCTTGCAGATGCTATCGGTATAAAAGAGAAGGTTGCGCATATAACAGAGCTTGCCATGAATGGTGAGCTTGATTTTGAATCAGCCTTAACCGAACGTGTGGCACTTTTGGAAGGACTACCGGCGGATAAGCTCCAAGAAGTATTTGACTCGCATATTTCTCTTATGCCTGGTTCAAAAACGTTGGTTACGACTATGAAAGCTCATGGTGCTAAAGCTGTATTGGTATCGGGTGGATTTACCTTCTTTACCAAAGCAGTATCGGATCAATTAGGGTTTGATGAGCATCGTGCAAATGAGCTTGATATGAACGATGACGTGTTATCAGGTAAGGTGATTTTACCTATTTTGGGTAAGGAGGCGAAGCAGGCTTATTTACATGAGTTTGCAGAAAATTATGGTATGTCATTGGATCAAACATTAGCTGTTGGGGATGGTGCTAATGATTTGCCAATGTTGCAAGCTGCCGGGTTAGGTGTCGCATACCATGCTAAACCGAATGTTCAAAAACAAGTTTCATGTTGTATTAATCACTCGGACTTATCCTCGTTACTTTATATACAAGGGTATCATAAAGATGAGTTTCTTTAGAAGCTGATATAGGTATCGATTCCGGTAAGTGTTGCATCATAAAAATACATTCTTCCTTCTAGATAGCCATTGGGATCAATGGGTTGTCCAATGGCAGTAACTCTTTGGCGCATGTCTGGACGTCTAATGGCGTCGTCAGCATTGAGTTCTTGCAGCTTGGTGTCGGTAGTATTTTTTGGGTGCTGGGAAAAATAAATACGTGAGTCTAATTCTTGGAATTCAGGGTGAGCAATACGAATATTGATATGCGGTGCGGTGCTGGGGTTGTCTTCGGATACCCCAGGAAAGATAGTGAGAAATGAGAAATGCCCTAAATTATCTGTTTGAGCGACACCCGAGAAGGCGAAATTTGGATCATAATCGGGGTCTCGAAGTGTCCATTGGTCAAATAAGGTGTATTGAGCTTGATGTTTTCCAACACGGTCTGTTTGCCAGATAGTGACGACCGCATTGCTTACAGGTAAGCATTGTTGATCGCGGACTTGTCCTTCAATCCTAACATATTGCCCTTTGGCGCGATAGAGAGCTCCAGTCTTGCGAATAAGGTTGTTATTTTTTACTGCTGCATCCAGTAAAATGAAACTAGGCGTAACGGTGGGTGTGGGTTTGCACGGTAAGCTGCTTTCAATGTAATAATCAATGGGTTTTTCTTGGTTTAAGATTGTTTGAAGTGCTTCATATGCAGGGTCGTTTTCGTCTTCATCAAAATCAATAAGCAATCTATTTAGGCGGTGGATTTGATCGTTTCTTGGTAAGCTAATAATGTCAATCAGGGTGGTATTGATTGCTTGATGGAACGGTGAGTCATTATTGTAATTGTCATATATGACTCGTACTTTTCCAACTAAAGAAGATACGTTTTTTAATGCCGACTCCACCTCATTTTGTGTTGGAGTTGATGTTTGCGGTGGCACAGAAGAGGTTGGTTGATTGTCTAAATTGGGGACAGCTTGGTTGGTACCGGGTTTGTTTTGATCTGAAGTTAATGTTTTTTCGGTGTCCATCACAGGTGGTAGAGCAGTTTGCGCAGTTGCTTGGGTGGCCACTATAAATACAGTAAGGCTTGCATATAAAATGGTTTTAAGCATGATAATGTTCTTCATCGAGTTTGCCCTCTAATTTATCCACTATGACAGCTATAGTAAGGTCACCGGTGACATTAACAACAGTGCGAGCCATATCTAATATTCTGTCAACACTTGCTATGATAGCAACGGCTTCTAATGGCAGTCCAACAGATGCCAGCACAAGAGAAAACATGATGAGTCCCGCTCCAGGTATTCCCGCTGATCCTATTGATGCAAGTGTAGCAGTAAGTACAATCGTCATATAGTCGGACATGACTAATTCAATTCCTAAAACTTGTGCTACAAACACGGCGCATACACCCTGGTATAGAGCCGTACCGTCCATATTAATGGTGGTACCAAGTGGCAGGGTAAAGCTTGAGGTGGTTTTGGAAACTCCCAATTTTTCTTGAGCGGTTTTCATGGTTAATGGAAGGGTTGCTGAAGAAGAGCTGCTTGTGTAAGCAAATAGTTGTACATTGGTAATTTTTTTGAATAACGGTATAGGACTAACCCTGGCAAGAATCATCAATAAACCGCTATACACAATAATAGCATGTAAAAAACATGCAGTATAAACCACAATCACTATGACCAGTAAGTCAGTAAGTGCTTCAATTTTCTGGGTACCGGCAAGCCAGGCCATAATGCCAAATACGCCAATTGGTGCTAGTTTCATAATAATAGCAGTTAATTCATAGGTAACATGCGTTGCGGCCTCCATGACATCGGTTAATCCGCTTGCCCGTTGGCCAATAAGGTTTATTGATGCACCCCATAAAATGGCAAATATAATTACTTGAAGAATGTTGCCTTCTACCATTGCTGCAATGGGATTGGTTGGTACAAGTTGTACGAGCATTTCATCCCAGCTAGGCGGTGGGGTAGGTCGTTCTATGGAAGGATTTTGGTCTGCAGAAGAAAATTCTATATGAGCATTATTACCAATTTCTAAAAATGCTGCTGCTCCAAGACTTAAGCTAATAGCAAGCATGGTGGTGATGAGATACAAAAGAGCACTTTTGGTGCCAATTCTTCCTGCAACTTTCATATCATCAATAGTGGTAATTGCTGACACAAGCGAAAAGAATATCAGTGGTACGACCACCATTTTTATCAAGCGTATAAAGATATCTCCAAGAGGTTTGAGAAGATCAATTACAGGCGATAATACCGGATTATACTGGACCAATAATCCTGTAGCTACCCCTAGAATCATCGCAATAAAGATGTATTGCCAACGCTGCATTATAAGAAACATCCTTTGATTTAGTGTTGCAATAGCACCATGGGTAAAAACAATGTAATGGCTATGGCTCCTAATCTTACAGTGGATGAGTGTATGATATACCATATACCGGCTATTGCAAGCACTGACGCGATCAGTGCTGCCATCTGTTCAAAGCCAAGCCATACTCCCATACAAGCAGCTAGTTTAACGTAGTCAAAGCCAATTCCGGTGAAGCGGTCTTCATGTTGCCAACGGGTAAAGTCAAGTGCAAGTTCTTTTTGTTTGGTGGCAGTAAGAAATAATCCTCTTATAAAAAGGGCAACAATACCCCAACTAATGGCACTATAAAGTGCACCATAATATGTTCCATCAATGAAGGTTCGATATACAGCACCAATTAAAAGCAGGCATATAAGCGGTTTTGCAGGAATACGGTTATGTTGGGCATCGATGATGCCAATAATAACTCCTGCTACCACCAGGCCATTAAAAAGAACAAATAAGTCACCAAATCCCACTTGAATATAAGCTAAGACCAATAACAACGTAATGGCAAGCTCTGTGATAAAATATGCAATATTCTCTTCATATTGGCCATTGCAGTGGCGGCATTTTCCACGACAGTAAAAGAACGATAAAATGGAAAAATAATCGATGATAGAAAGTGGTGTCTTGCACATTAAACAGCGAGGTTTATCACCTATCCAAGGCATATTTTTTGGTAAACGGTAGATTGCCATTGTTGCCAAGGATCCCCAACTAAGTCCCATAATAATAGTGATGATCAGCCCTGTGGTGAAAATATAATGGTTAAGTTCTGCCATAATATAACTGCTATGCTGCATGATGAATTTTCGATAAGAAGCGCTCTAAGGGCTGACCTTTGCCATCAATTTGACTTTCTTGCCATAATTGATACCAACCATTTTGTTTGGATGTGTCGATGGGAAGGGTATAGCAGGCTATGGGATGTTGGTGTCGTTGTGATAAAAGTCCCAAAAATTTTGAGATCGATTGAGTTGGAAGTTGGCTATATGGCTCTGGGTTAAATATGGGGCCGTAATAGCTATCTTTGCTTTGTTTGTGGCTCTCTTCGGCTAATGCGTCCACTGTCCTACCCACATAACTTAACCAATGGGTTGCAGATATCATGAATATACCGCTATTAGCTAGGCAATATGGTTGTTCCCACATGGATTTAATGGTTTGATCGTTTGGATGAGGTACAAACATACGCAAATGCTGTAGGCGGTCGAATAATTCAATGTGTTTTCCTGTTAACATGTAGGCATAATTGGTATCAGGCTTGAAAGGTTTGAGGCCAAATAGAACAATTGCTCCTTCAAATGCAGCTCTGCTGCAGTAAGTAACGGCGTGTTTGAGTACGCGGGTGTAGTAACTGGCCTGGTGAATAGGCAGTACCCATAATACTGGGTCAGTAAATTTATCTATTGCATAATGGGCCGCTGCTGAAATAGCGCCTGTGTTTTTACCAAATATGGGTTCAAGTAACACGTGGTTTCGTAGTCCAAAATGAATTTGTGCTAATTGTTCGTTAATTAGGCTGGCATATTCAAAAGGTGCAATGGTGATGACGTTCTCTGGTTTTGCTAAGGTGAGGGCGCAGTTAACGGTAGACTGAAATAAGCTGACTTTTTCGCAACGAGATTGCGTATATAGCGCGTTGATGGTTTCGCTTTGTCCTTGTCCTGGTATGTGTTCGTCTATGGGGAGGATGACAGGTATAAGCGTGGGCACGACAGATTGTCCTTCAGATCTGATGTTATCGCTAAAACCAGATTATAACGAATTTCTCGGTCTTGTTAAGATTAATTTAATCATTTTTTGCTAGTTTGAAGTGTAGTGCAACCATAAAAGGCGTAAGAAAGTTGATTGAGATTGATCCTATTGTATTTGCTAATAGTGCAAGAAACCGCGCTAATCGTGCTCGTCCGGTTGCTTTGACGGTGGAGGATGATGTTTTTTCGCAGCGATTAATAAAGAAGGCGCTGTCGGCCTGTGAATGTGTTGCTGTAGAAAATGGTAGAGACGCAATTACAGCGTATGCGTTAAATGCGCCAGATATTATTTTTCTGGATTTAGAAATGCCAGATATTAACGGTATTGATATCCTTCCGGCAATAACAAGCGTCGATAAAGATGCTTTTGTAGTGATGCTAACGGCGCATACAGATAAGAATTTGGTTGAGAAGGCCGTGAAATTAGGAGCCGAAGGCTATATAGCAAAGCCATTTCAGGCTGAAAGAATCAGGCAATATGTGGATGCATGTTGGAAAAGAAAACACCTTAATTAAAGGAAATTGGTTATGTCAGAAAATGCAACATTATTTGATCGAATAGGTGCCGATGATGCTGTAACAGCAACAGTTGCAAAGCTTTATGAAAAAATATTAGCCGATGATCAATTATCAATTTTCTTTGAAGGAGTTGATATGGAGCGTTTGCGCCGGAGCCAGAAATCATTTGTTACAATGGCTTTTGGTGGTCCTAATCATTATGAGGGGCCGCATTTGAGAAAAGCACACCAACATCTTGTGGATAAGGGGCTTAATGGTCATCATTTTGATTTGGTAGCACGTTACTTGGATGAATCAATGCAAGAACTTGGTGTTCCAGAAGATCTCAGAAGTGAAGCACTAACTATTGTTGCAAGTACACGCAACGATGTTTTGTGTAATTAAGGGAAGGTTTGAAGCAAATGACTGATTTAACTCAAGCACATCTTTCTGCCATTTTTGACGCTTTGGGTGAAGCAGTGTTTGTTGTTGACCAGGATCATAGGATAGTAGCCTATAATGATCAATTCATCACGTTATCGGGCATAGGCAAGGAAGACTCCATTGTGGACCAGAAACTAGAAGAAGTTGAGTGGCCAGAAGCCAGTAAGACGATATTTGGTTCTGTGCACATGCAAGAGCTCAGTGGTGTGGTAATAAGCAGTCAAGGGCAAGAAGAATGCCAGATGATTAGACGTTCTAGTACTAGTGACGTGCCTGCTATGTGGATACGTGTGTGTAGCAAGGTTGTTGATGGTGTTAAAGTGGCAGTATGTCATGATGTAACCCAACAAGAGCAGCATTACCACCAAATGAAAATGGCAAATATGCGTAGCGATGCAACTATGCAGGAACTTCAGGAGCATTTAGAGCGTGCCACTGAAGTTAAAAATGAAGCATTAGCCTCAAAAGCACAATTTGAAGCATTATTAAATGCTATTATTGATGGTGTGGTAAATATTAACGAAAAATGCCGTATTGTAAGGGCTAGCTCAATGGTAACGCAAATATTTGGTTACCGAGAAGACCAGCTTGTGGGTAAATCAATTAAATATTTGATCGATGATAAAGAGTGCGAATTCTTTGAGCAGTATTTACGAACTTATCTTTCTTCTGAAGATCAAGAAGAGGGTGATATTGGATTTATTTTTGAAACCATTGGAATGAAAAACGACAAGAGTACTTTTCCAGTACAAGTTGGTGTTCGTAAGGTACAAGTTCAAGGTAAAAATGAACCATTATACACCGTTATTATGAGAGATATTTCTGAGGCTAAGCGTGCAGAAAAACAAATGAAGGTTGCCAAAGAGGCTGCAGAGGCAGCAAATCAGTCTAAGAGCGATTTCTTGGCGAATATGAGTCACGAATTACGTACACCCATGAATGGTGTTATTGGAATGGCACATCTTCTTATGGATACTTCACTAAATCAAGAACAACATGAGTATGCCAGCACTATTGATAGTTCAGCACAAACACTTCTTTCGTTGTTAAATGATATTTTAGATTTTTCGAAGATTGAGGCCAATGAGCTTGAGCTTGAAAATATTGCATTTAATCCTAAACGGTCGGTGGTTCAAACAACAAATCTTTTGATGCCACTGGCACAAGAAAAGAATATTTACCTTCACATTGTGTGCGATGAGTCAATTCCGCATCGTGTGATGGGGGACCCAGCAAGGTTTAGGCAGGTGGTAAGTAATTTGGTGAGTAATGCTATTAAATTTACCAATGATGGAAAAGTGTCAGTACGGTTAACATTAGAGCATGGTCAGCATAGTGATGATTCGCAGTTGGTTTGTGAAATAGAAGATACAGGTATTGGCATTGCGAAGGATAAGTTGGGTGATATTTTTGATAAATTTACGCAAGCTGATACGTCTATTTCACGTACGTTTGGTGGATCGGGCTTGGGCTTGGCTATTACTAAGCAATTAGTGGAAATGATGGGAGGCACCATTCATGTGGATAGCCACGAAGGACAGGGGAGTAAATTTTGGTTCACACTGCCGTTGTTGGTGGCCTCTGAAGATGATGATGTAGAAAGCTACGAAGAAGAAGAAAAACAAGTAAATCCGTTCCGTATCAAGGCAAGTGATGCACAGGTTCTAATTGCTGAAGATTATATGGTAAACCAAGTATTTGCTAAAAAACTATTAAGGAAGTTTGGCTTTGCAAATCTTGATTTAGCTGAAAATGGTCATGAAGTTCATAAAGCAATGGATAAGAAAACATATGATGTTATTTTTATGGACTGCCAAATGCCAGGTAAAGATGGTTACCAAACCAGTCAAGATATCAGAAAGCAAGAAAGAGAAGAAGGTAGTCAAGAACATCAACTCATTATCGCCATGACCGCGAATGCATTGCTTGGTGATAGAGAAGAATGTTTAAAGGCTGGCATGGATGAGTATATCAGTAAGCCGCTGAATCCACAAAAATTATACCGTATGCTTGAACATTGGTTTATTCTAGATGACAAGTCAGAATCGGCGCCAATAAGTACAAAGCTTGACCATGTGACGCCGCCGGTGGATATTACTCAATTGGATAGTTTTACTGGTGGTGACAGAGAAGAAGAAATGGAGCTTGTGGAGTTTTTCCTAGAGCAAGCAAATGAGTCCTTAGAAGCACTGCTTCATGCTTTGTCAGATGCCGAAAAAGAAGTGTGGCGGTCAAATGCCCACAGACTCAAAGGCTCCACCGGAAATGTAGGAGCAACCCATATGCACCAGCTTTGTGCTAAAGCAGAAATTTCCTTTGAAGATGATGAGTCCTCAAAGCAGCTCATGTTAGACGATATCATGGCTGAATATGAAAAAGTGAAGGATTATTTTAAACAGCGTGCAAGTTAAATTAAGTTGTGATGCCGTTATTATGTCCTGTGTGTAGCGGTGCAGCACCAGCAACATGATGCATTTGATGAAGCGGAAGTGCGGCGGCAGCAGCAGCTGCTGGGTGTCTTGGATTTGGTACTCTATTTGGGCCAGGGGCTGCAGGTGGACTAAACTGATGAGCTGCTACTAACCAATGTGGTACAGGGGCAAATGCGGGCCTTTGCTGAGCGGTTTGTGCAGCAGGGTTAGCTGCGTTTGCAAAGGGAGTATATTCTGTTGCCCGATCAGAGGGAGTGGTCGGAGATAATGCAAAGGTATCATTTGTGGGTACTTCGCCTTGACCAATATTATCTACTCCTATGGGTAACAGCACAGCAACCGCGTGACCATCGTTCTCATTAGCAGGAGGTGTGGGGTTTGCCGGTGTATCTGGATATTTTCCGGGAACAAAATCTAACTTAGGAGTTTGAGGGCCATCACCTGTTTGACGTACCATAGTAGATATTCCTTTATATTATGTATTGATAACCGACGGCGGCATGCTATATCTTGGTGATGCATATGACAAGCATATTATACCCATTTCTTTTCAAGAAATGGTATTACGTTCAGGTGCCACTAGGGCTTTCGCGCTCGCTAAGCTCGCGCAAAGCGCATGCTATCGCTAAATGCGCTTTGATACTGATCGTGAATGAAGTCAAAGAGCAACTTTATTCACGATCAGTATATTTTGTTCTTTGCGTATTAATGGTTTATTAATTAATAATGTGTTACACTGGGGGTTGAAAAAGGATATGAAAATTCAGTTTATTGGCATACTTAATGGCTAAAACAGATCAATATATTGCGTTTGAGAAGCAGGTTACGGCACAAAATTATGCGCCTTTGCCAGTGGTGCTAACCAAAGGTGAAGGGGTGTATGTGTGGGATGTTGAAGAACGCTGCTACACCGATATGATGAGTGCATATTCTGCGGTTAGTCATGGACATTGCCACCCTCGTCTTTTGCGAGTGTTACAAGAACAGGCAAGTCAGTTATGTATTACGTCGCGTGCCTTTTATAGTGATACGTTGGCACCATTTTTAGATAAATTATGCCAGGTGAGTAAAATGGACATGGCTTTGCCCATGAATACAGGCGCAGAGGCAGTTGAAACTGCCATAAAAGCAGCTCGTTTGTGGGGGTATAAGCATAAAAATATAGAACATGGTAAAGCAGAAATTATTGTTGCTTCAAATAATTTTCATGGCAGAACAACTACGATTGTGAGTTTTTCTTCTCAAGAAGAATATAAACATGATTTTGCACCCCTGAGTACGGGTTTTGTCTCAATAGAATTTGGAGATGCAAAAGCACTTGAAGAAGCAATTACTGAAAATACCTGTGCATTTTTAGTTGAGCCCATGCAAGGTGAAGGCGGTATTATTATTCCTCCTGCTGGATGGTTAAAAGAGGTGCAGCAGATATGCCAGCGTCATAATGTACTGCTCATTTTAGATGAAGTTCAGACAGGTCTGGGGCGTACTGGAAAAATGTTTGCTTTTGAGCATGAAATTGATGCTCCGGATGGTTTGGTAGTGGGTAAAGCGCTAGGTGGTGGTGTGTATCCGGTTTCTGCCTTTCTTGGTAAAAAAGAAGTAATGGAGCTATTTACTCCTGGAAGTCATGGCTCGACATTTGGTGGTAATCCGTTGGCTGCAGCTATTGGGTTAGAGGCTTTGAAGATTATTGAAGAAGAGGGGTTGGCGTTCCTCAGTCGGCAGCAAGGAAACTATCTGATGGATAAGCTTAATGCTATTGACTCTCCTATGATTAAAGAGGTGCGAGGTAAAGGTTTATGGATAGGTGTTGTTATAGATAAACAATTGGCTAATGCCCATGATATATGCCTTGCTATGATGCAAAAAGGCGTTTTAGCCAAAGAAACTCATGGTAATGTGATTCGGTTTGCCCCGCCACTTACTATTACTCCTGAGCAATTAGACAGCGTGTTATTTGTCTTTAAAGAAGTTTTATCCGAGATCCAAGGGGGAAGAAGTGATCAAGAAGTCAGCATTTAGTCTTGGAATAAGTGGCTTTTCTTGTGGACTTGGTGCGCAAGATGAGGGCTGTAAAGATGGCTATGCGGCTTTAGAAGATCAGTTACGTTCAACCGATTATCTACCTTGTTCATACCAACCTATTGTTAATAGTTTGTATGATGGGCCAATTCTTAACTACACTAAGTATGAAAAATTATATGATCACTTGATGTATTTAAAAAATTCGGTCAAGGAATCGATAGCTGATGGTTCTATACCAGTTGCTATTGGAGGGGACCATTCTATGGCTATGGCAACATGGACTGCCGTAGCACAGGCATATAGTTTGCAGCGCCAATTAGGACTTATTTGGGTAGATGCTCATTTAGATGCGCATAGTCAGGATACTTCACCATCAGGGAATTATCATGGTATGCCTGCAAGATTTTTGCTTGAAGGTGGTAGCGGAGTGTTATCGAGGGTAGTTGGTGATGAATCGATTATTGACCCTAAACACCTTGTCTATATCGGAATAAGAAGTTACGAAGATGAGGAATATGCTTATTTAAGTAATCTTGGCGTGAAAATTTATACAATGGACGATATTCATGCACAAGGGGCGTGCTGTGTTGTCAAAGAAGCAATGAACTATATACGTCATCATGTTTCTGGATTTGGTGTGACTATTGATATTGACGCATTTGATCCTCACATTGCTCCAGGCACGGGTACAACAGAAGCTGATGGTCTTAAAGAGGATTTTCTTGAATGTTTAAAGGGTATTGGGCGTGATGAAAAATTCAAGGCTTTGGAGATAGCAGAATTTAACCCGCACCTAGATCAAGATGGTAAAACAGCAGCATTATTATTACGTATTATTGGAACTATATTTAGTGATTATAAGGAGAGTAGAGATGAAAACTAGATATCAAAAATATACATTAGCAGGAGCATTTATACTGAGTTTGTCAGTAGTAAGTACCGCCCATGGTGCTTTATTGGGTACGGATAATGATACAGAGATACATCGTTATTATCAGCAGAAATTAGATGCCGATTATGGCCTTTCGCAAGATCATTATAAATTAATGGTGACACCCAATATGATTGAGGAGATTTCGAGTCAAGAATTAGCACAGGCGGATATGTCCACGGGTAAATCAAGGCCTCATAATGGCCAAGGTCATGGCCGTATGGAAGATCGCAAACAAATGCATCAAGAGCGCATGGATAATAGACGTCAGCATTTTGAAGATATGAAAGAACGTCGTGGCGAGCATATGGAAGACCGCAAACAAATGC
>MDSV01028702.1_pt1 | contig 14435 bp, 15 predicted proteins | sample 810851 | NCBI WGS metagenome assembly MDSV01 (sample SAMN05326640, study PRJNA326480) | marine metagenome | isolation source: seawater | place: Atlantic Ocean: North East | collected 2012 | reverse complement strand
AAGATTTTAAAAAAAAAGTTTTTGAATTAAAAACAAAAAATAGAATTTTTTCATTTAATAAAAAAGAAAATATCGTTACTGAAAAAAATGAACATAAAAAAATTATAAAAAGATATAAATGTTTAGAACCAAAGGTAAGTAATATTACCTATAAAATTATAAAAAAAATTGTTCAAAATAAAAAAATTTTATTAACAGAATTCAATGAATCTTTTTATTACCATAAAATTTTGATAGAACTTTTTTCAAATCATATAAAAAAAAATAAACTTAAAACAAAAGTTAAAATAACATAAATAATTTAATGTTAAAAAAAAGGATAATAGCAAAATTAGAAATAAAAGGTCCAAATCTTGTAAAGGGAGTTAATCTTGAAGGTCTCAGAGTTTTGGGAAAACCTGAATTTTTTTCAGAGAACTATTATGAAAACGGTATTGATGAATTATTTTATCAGGATGTTGTAGCTTCCTTATACGGTAAAAATGCTCTTTGTGAAACAATTTCAAAAACTGCAAAAAAAATTTTTATCCCTTTAACAGTTGGAGGTGGTGTTCGCTCAATTTCAGATATTTATAAGATCTTGAGAGCAGGTGCTGATAAAGTTTCTATAAATTCTCAAGGGTTTAAAAATCCCAAAGTTATTTCTGATGCAGTAAAAATTTTTGGTAAATCTACAATTGTAGCCAATGTAGAAGTATTGAAAAAAAAAAATAAATATTATTGTTATTATAATAATGGAAGAACACCAGCAAATATTGAAGCAAATGAATGGATTTTAAAATTACAAAATTTAGGTGTTGGAGAAATAGTATTAACTTTTATTGATTTTGATGGCACAGGAAAAGGATGTGATTTTAATTTTATAAAATCAATTAAAAAAAAATTAAAAATCCCACTAATAATAAGTGGAGGAATTGGAAATTTGAAACATGTTTCAAGATTATTTAAAAGCACAGATGTTTCTGGGGTAGCTATAGGATCTCTTCTGCATTACAATTTAATACAAGGAAAACAATTTATAAAAAAAGAGTTTAAAGATGAAGGAAATATAGATTTTATATCTTCTAATAAATTTAATTTTAAAAAATTTGAGAATAAATCTATAAACAATATACTAAAAAAATTAAATAAATTCTAAAACTATGAGTGTTTCAATAGTAGATTCTGGTACATGCAACCTTTTCAGTATCAAAAATGCTTTAGAAAAAGTGGGTGCAAAAACTAGAATTGTGTCAAGTCATAAAGATATTTCTGAATGTAATATTTTAGTTTTACCAGGTGTTGGTTCTTACAAACAGGCGATGACAAATTTAAAAAAAAAAAAATTGATAAAACCTATTATAAAACATATTAATTCAAATAAACGTTTTTTAGGAATTTGTCTTGGATTTCAACTTTTATTTGAAAGCAGTGAAGAATTTGGATTTACTAAGGGGCTCGGTGTTTTGAAAGGAAAAATAAAGTCTTTTGAGAAAAAGAAAATTAGATCTATACCACATGTAGGTTGGAATTTAGTAAAATGTAAAAAAAAAAATTTTATTAATAAAAATGAGTTTTACTATTTTGTACATTCATTTTATGCAGAACCAAAAGACAAAAGTGTTATTTATTCCACTACAAAACTAGATAACCTTAACTTTTGTTCTTCAATTATTTTTAAAAATATATATGGATGCCAATTTCATCCTGAAAAAAGCGGAAAGTCAGGATTAAGATTTTTAAAAAAATTTTTAGAAAGTTAAATGTTAGATAAACAAATTAAAAATATTCCAGGTAAAGTTATATGGTGTAAAAAATGCTGTATTTCAAACCAAAGACCAAGAATAATTTTTGATAAAAATAAAATTTGCTCAGCATGTAAGTTTGCAGATTATAAAAATACAATAAATTGGAAAAAAAGAGAAGAAGAGTTATTGAGACTACTTGATAAACATAGAAGTAAAAATTCAAATTGGGACGTTATAGTTCCAAGTAGCGGTGGAAAGGATTCAGGTTTTGTTGCTCATCAACTTAAATATAAATATGGAATGAATCCTATTACAATTACATGGTCTCCATTGGAGTATACAGCTATAGGGAGATATAATTTTAATTCTTTGATTAATTCTGGGATTTCAAATTTTCTTTACACTCCTAGTGGACAGCTTCAAAAAAAATTAGCCAGACTCTGTTTCGAAGAACTCGGAGATGCTTTTCATGTTTTTGTTTTAGGACAAGTCAATTTCCCTTTTCATATGGCTTTAAAATTAAATATTAACCTTGTTTTTTACGGTGAAAATGGAGAGCTAGAGTATGCTGGAGACCCAAAACATAAAGATAAGCCATATAAACCTATGTCGGAATGGACTAATCAGCATTTTAAAGGTGTCAAATTTGATGATTTAGTAAAATACGGTTTAAAAAATAAAAAATATTTATCAAAAAAAGATTTATTAAATGGAGATTTAGAATATTATAAAATTCCAAGTCTTCAAAAACTCAATAAAGCAGGTATAAAAGGAAAACACTTTTTCTCATATTATAAAAAATGGACTCCTCAGGAAAATTTTTATTATTGTGTGGATAACACAGGCTTCAAACCAAATGACGAAAGAACTGAAGGAACATATTCTAAATACTCAAGTTTAGATGACAAAATGGATGGCTTTCATTATTACATGAGATATATAAAATTTGGACTAGGTAGATGCTCGGAGGAAGCGTCTCATGAGGTTAGAGATAATCATATAACCAGAGAAGAAGGAATTAGATTAATGAAAAGATATGAGGGAGAATTTCCAAAAAAATATTTTCAGGATTTTTTAACCTATCTTGACATAGATGAAAAAGAATTTTGGAAAGCAGTTGATAAATGGCGTCCAAAACATTTATGGAAAAAAAATAAAAATAAATGGAAATTTATTGCAAATATTAAATGATTAAAAAATTAATAAATTCAAAATCAGGTAATTATTTTTGTACAATAGCTATTGGAAAAAAATATGAGCAAAATTTTAAAAAATTTTCTTATAATAATTTTTTTAAATATTGCAAAAAAAATGGTATTGGTCTTTTCTTGGTCACAAAAAATTTAATAGATAAAAAATCTGATTACTGGAAAAAACCTGAGTGGCAGAAACTTATTGCTCCAAAATTAATTTATGAAAAATTTAAAAAAATTAAAAATTTATGTATGATTGACACCGATATAATAATAAATACTCAAGCGCCAAACATATTTAATTTTCATAAAAAAAATAAAGTAAGTGTAGTTTCAATAAGAAACTATATGCCTTATACTTGGGAAGATTCAACGAGAAAGATAGCATTTCTAAGAAATAATTTATATTCAAAAAGATATCCGTTAGACTCAGCCTTGAATATATCGGTTAAAAATTTATATAAATTTCACAAACTTTCCCCACAAAAAGATGAATTTTGTGCAGGTGTATACATTTTGTCAAAATCTCACTTTAATCATTTTTACAACTTTTTTTTTGAATTTGGAAGAGATGTGAAAAGCATTACTAATGGAGGAGAACAAACACACTTTAATCATTTTATTCAAAAAAACTTTAAAATAAATATTCTAGATTACAAATTCCAAGCACAATGGGTATTTGAGATGGCAAATTATTATCCATTTCTTTATTCTAATAAATATTCAAAAAATTCTAATTTAATTGCATCATGTATTGATTCTTCGTTATTAAATAATTATTTCTTACATTTTGCTGGTAGCTGGTACGAGGGTGATATGTGGCTATCTAAAAAGATAGGTAAGTTATTTGGAGAAAATTTTAACAAAAAATATAATTTATATAAAAAGAAAAAATTAAAGGGTATACCAATAGGCAGATTAATTCCTAAAAAAAATTAATGTTATTTTCAAATATATTTTTAACAATAATTTTATCATCTATACTAATAATACTAAATTACTATGCTTTTGAAATTATTTCTAAACATTTAAAAATAGACAACATAATTTCAAAATTAGTTTTTTTTAATCATTTATTTTTTTCAATAATTTTTTTGAGTAATGATTTATTCTCATTTTTTAATATCAGTCCTGGGGCTGACTCGATTAGCTATTTTTTGCATGCAAATGAGAATTCAATAAAAAATATTAATTATATTTCAATAAATAATAATTTATTTATGTATTTTATTTTTTTATTAAAAAAATTAAAGTTTGATTTTATTTCAATAAATTTTATTTTTGGTTTTATAGGCTCAATTTCAATATTAATATTTTATCATTGTATATCTAAACTTTTTTTAAATAAATATGATCAGTTTTTAATTTTGATATTTATATTATTTCCATCTCTAAATTTTTGGAGCTCAGGTATTACGAAAGATGTATTTGTAATATTCTCATCCTCAATTTTTTTGTTAGCTTTTACTTATAATAATATCAAAATTATGCTTGGGGCATTTATCATTTTAATTTTATTAAAATTACACATGGCTATTCTAGTAGTTTTAAGTTTTATTTTCACAATTTTTCTGATGCTTTTAATTTCTAAAATAATTAAAAAAGATATTTTAATTTTTGGTAAAAAAGTTCAAAAAATTTATATTTTGATTTTATTAATTTTATCTTGTCTTTTTATATATTTAGTAGACTTATATATTTTTGAAAATTCTTTATCCAGGTTATTAATTATAATTCAGAATTTTCAAAGTTTATATGAAAATGAAAACTTTATAGAAAGTAAAAATATCTTAAGAACTATAGAATACTTTTTTCGTCCATATATCTGGGAAGCAGATAATTTGATTTTAAAATATATTGGTTTTGAAAATATTATATTATTTTTACTTTTAATTTTATTTTCTTATAATTTTAAATCTAAAAAACTTTTTTTTTTAAAGAGTTTTACGTTTAGTTATGATTTAAAATATTTTATTTTATTAAGTTTTTTTGCATTTGCTATATTTCAAATTATATTAACTTCAAATACTGGTATAGCATGGCGCCAAAAATGGTATGTTCTACCAGGAATTATTTATAGCATATATTATTTTAAATACATTTTATTCATCAAGTATAAGAATAAATAATATAAAAAAATATTAATCGTTAATAGACTCAAAAGTATAAGAAACACAAATAATATATTATAATTTAGATCCTCTGATTTAAAATCAATTTTAAATTCATGAATTAATTTTGAATTATAATTTTTTACATTTTCTTCTATTATCATCATATTCCCCTCGCAATTATTATAAAAAGAAGTTAATAATGCGTTGAATTCACCAAGCCAGGTATAGTTTTTAACATTTTTTTCAACCTTATACATATTTCTACTAATAATTTTTTTTGTGTAATCGTCTAATGTTTTGAGATCTGTTTCTTTAGAATAGTACTCAATATATTTAATACAAATATTATCCATTTTCTTATAATAAAATTTGTGTGAAAAAAATAAAAAGATTATTGATATAAAAAATAAAATAATTAATGCAGTTTTTTTCAAGATATATTTTTCCTTAATTGTGTATTATTTATCTATGATGTATATAAAAAGTTATGAAAAATCAAAAAAAAATAATTGTTTATGTTGTTGGTGGATCAGGATTAATTGGAAAAGCGATTGTAAAAAGTTTTCAAAATAAAAAAAACAATATAATTAATTTAGATATTAAAAAGTCAGGAAAAAATTTTGTTTTTTTTGATTGTACAAAATTAGAAGATATTCAAAAAAGATTAAGTGAAGTATTTAAAAAATTTGGTGTACCAGATGTATTAATCAATTGTTCTTACCCAGTAGTTGGTGACTGGACAAAGAATAATTTTAATAATCTAAATATTGACAGCTCTAAAAATAATATAGAGGCACACTTATTAAGCTATACATTTATTGCCAACGAAATAGCAAAAAAAATGGTATCAAAAAAAAAAATTGGTAAAATTATTCTTTTCAGTTCAATCTATGGCTTTCTTGCCCAAAATTTGAATAATTATAAAAAAACAGATATGAGAGAAAACGTGACTTATTCAATGATTAAAGCGGGTATAATTAATCTAGTAAAACAAATGTCCTCATATTATGGCTCTAAAGGTCTGGAGATTAATTCTGTAAGTCCAGGTGCTGTAAAAGGTCATGTAAAAGGTTCAAGCAAAAAACAAAAAAGTAGTTTTGTGAAGGAGTATTCTAGAAATACTGCATTAAAACGATTGGCCAATCCGATTGAAATTGCAAATCTAGTAAAATATTTATCTTCTAAAGAGTGCTCCTATATTACAGGGCAAAATATTGTAATCGATGGTGGATATTCAATCACTTAATTATCTGCATGATTAATGTTATTGTCTATATTGATAATAAATCAGTTAAAAGTTTTAAAAAGAAATTAGAGCAAAATATATTAGCCAAAATAATAGAAATAAACCATTTGATTAAAAATTTTTCTGATGATTATAAGAGATTTGTGTTAATAGGAGATTGTAAATATCTAAATAATTTTAAAAATACTTATTTTTCAAATTGTCAAAATTATAGAAACTTATGAATACAACAATAATTGCAGAAATTGGAGTAAATCATAATGGAAAAGTTTCATTAGCAAAAAAATTAATATTAGGCGCAAAAAAAATAGGAGTGAAAATTGTAAAATTTCAATTTTATAAAACTGAAAAATTAGTTCTTTTAGATACTCCTTTAGCAAGTTATCAGTCTTTAAGCTATTCTAATAATAAAAGTATAAATCAATTCAAAATGTTAAAAAAATTTGAATTTAGCTTGGAGCAGCATATTGAATTATCAAATTTTTGTAAAAAAAATAAAATTGAATATTGTTGTAGTTTCTTTCATGAGGATGATGTTGTAAATGCAAAAAAATTAAAACTAAAAAGAATTAAAATTCCCTCAGGAGAAATAAACAATTTTTTTTTATTAAGAAAAGTAGCTAAGTTAAATAAAGAAGTTATTCTTTCTACAGGAATGAGTACTGATAAAGAAGTTAAAACAGCCATTCTATTTCTTACAAAAAATGGATTAAAAAAGAGGAAATTAACCATTCTTCACTGCTCGTCATCTTATCCATCTCAAAGAAAAGATCTAAATTTAAATTCGATCTCATATTTAAATAAAAAATATAAAATAAATGTTGGTTTTTCCGATCATTCTAAAGAGATTTATATACCATTGCTTGCCATCTCTAAAGGAGCCACATTAATAGAAAAGCATTTAACTTTATCAAATAATTTTAATGGACCAGATCATAAAGCAAGTTTAAATTTGAAAGATTTTAAAAAAATGCTTGATTTGATTTACCAAGGCAAAGAAAGTTTTGGTACAAGCAAGAAAGTAGTTAATAAATCTGAGAAAAAAAATATCTTTTTTGCTAGAAAGTCTCTAATTGCAAAAAGTAATATAAAAAAAGGTGAGATATTTTCTTATTCTAATTTAACTGGTATTAGACCATTAAAAGGAATTTCTTTGAGTAAAATTCATAATTATTTGGGAAAAAAAGCAAAAAAAAATTTTAAAAAAAATGAATTGATATGAGTAAAAAAAAAATAGCCATAGTTACAGGAAGTAGAGCAGATTATGGATTACTTTCTTATTTTTTAAAAGAAGCTAAAAAACATTTTAATTTGAATTTAATTGTTACAGGCGCTCATCTGAATAGATCTTTTGGTAATTCCCTTAAAGATATAAAAAAAGATAGAATATTTATAAAAAAAAAAATTGATGTTCAGATAAAAGATGGAAAAGGTGCTGTTGCAAACTCTATTAGTATAGGTGTTAAAAAATTTAATAAATTTTTTGAAAAAAATCCTTATGATTATTTAATATTGCTAGGAGATAGATATGAGATTTTTTCAGCTGCGATCTCTGCAGCAGTTATTAGAATTCCGATAATTCATTTACATGGAGGCGAGGTTACTACTAACTCTTATGATGAATATTTTAGGCATTCAATCTCAATTTTTTCTCAATATCATTTTGTTTCTGCAAAAAAATATTATCAAAGATTAATTCAATTAGGAAAAAATCCAAAAAATATATTTTTGGTTGGTGGCTTAGGTGCGGCAAATATTAAAAAAATTAAATTTTTATCAAAGAAAAAAATTGAAGAAGTGCTTAAAGTTAAATTTAAATCAAAAAATATTTTTTTTATCTATCATCCTGAAACACTTGAAAAAAATTATGGTATAGAAGGCTTAATAAATTCATTAAGAATTTTATCTAATTTAAAAAATTGTTTAGTGTTAATATCTTCTACTAACGCCGACACAAATTATGCAAAATTTGATAAAATAATTAAACAATATGCAAAGAAAAATGAACATTTTCATATTATTCCTACTTTAAAACATGAAATATATTTATCATGTTTAAAACATATGAAAATGTTAATGGGAAACTCTTCTAGTGGAATTTTAGAAGCACCATCATTAAAAATTCCAACTTTAAACATTGGGGGAAGACAAGATGGCAGATTAAGATCGAAAAGTATAATTGATTGTGGTTATAAAAGGCAAGAAATTAAAAAAAAAATTCTAAAAACTTTTAAATTAAAAAATAATAAAAATATTTTTAATAATCCTTATGACTATGGAGATTCTATAAAAAAAATAATTCAAAAAATTAAAAAATTAAAAAGAGGTGAAGCTCATAAAAATAAAACTTTTTATGATATTGCTTAAATTAAGATAATATAATTTTTTTTGAAAAAATATGATGAAAATAGGATTAATTATTGGTTTTGGCTCAATTGGACAGCAACATTATCAGGCTATGAAAAATACGGGTATTTTTAAGAAAATTTATATTTTATCTGAACATTATAAAAACGAAAATTCAATACATAAATTAGAGGATATTGAAAAAATTAAACCTGATTTAGTAATAATTTGTTCTGAAACCTCAAAACACTTTAATCAACTTAGGTATATTGAAAGTAAATTAAAAAACAAAATTATACTTGTTGAAAAACCAATTTTTACAAAAAAATTTAAATTTACAATTAAAAATAATAAAGTTTTCGTAGGATATAATTTAAGATATGATCCAGTCCTTCAGTACTTAAAAAAAATTTTAAAGAACAAAAATATTTTAATCACAAATATAACTTGCACATCATATTTACCTAACTGGAGAAAAAGAGATTATAAAAAGTTATATAGTGCTAGCAAATTAAAAGGTGGAGGTGTGCATTTGGATTTATCTCATGAAATAGACTATGCAAATTGGATTTTTAATAATTTAAAAAAAATTGATTTAAGAATGAAAAAATTATCAAATTTAAAAATAAATTCTTATGATTACACTCAGCTTATCTGTACCTCAAATAAATCAAAATTCTTGAACATTAATTTGAATTATTTTTCAAAAAAAAATCAAAGATATATTGAAATTTATACAAATAAAGAGTTTATATTTGTTGATTTAATTAATAGAAAAGTAGAGTTATCAAATTTTTCAAAAAAACAAATTAAAAAATTTGATAATATATCATCAGTTAAGCGAATGAGTTTGCAAATAAAAGATATAATAAAAAATAAACCAATATATGCCTGCTCTTACAATGAGGCTTTACAAGTTTTGAGTGTTTTAGGAGTTTGAATGAATATTTTGTGTACAATTTGTGCAAGGAAAGGCTCTAAAGGTATTAAAAATAAAAACATGATAATATTAAACAACAAAAAACTAATAGATATATCTATCACTCAAGCTAAAAAATCAAATTTGTTTAGCAAAATTGTAGTCTCAACAGACTCAAGTATAATTCAAAATTATGTTGTTAATAAAAAAGTTTTTTCTTGGTTCAAAAGACCAAAAAATTTATCTGGGGATAATGCATCAAAATTAGATGTAATCAAGCACGCACTCAAAGAAAGTGAAAAAAAATTTAAAATCAAATTTGACGTTGTATGTGATATAGACATTACATCTCCTTTAAGAAAAAAAGAAGATATAATCAAAGCTTATAAAATTTTTAAAAAAAATAATTTCGATATACTTTTTTCAGTTTGTGAAGCAAAAAAAAATCCATATTTTAATATGATAGAGAAAGTTAAAAAAAAAATAAAATTAATTAAGAAATTAAAAAAAAGTGTTAATTCGAGACAAAATGCTCCTAAAGTATACGAGATGAACGCAAGTATATATTTTTGGAAAAGAAATGCATTACTAAAAAGAAAAAACCTTTTTGGGAGTAATGTGGGGATTTACAAGATGCCACGAGAAAGATCAGTAGATATTGATGATTATTTAGACTTAATAATTGTAAAAAAATTGATCAATCTAAACTCTTTCAAAAAAGAGAAATGAGAACTATTTATTAAATTAATATTTTATACAGTGTATAATTACTTTCGTTAAAATTTTTCAAAATGATACATTTTTTACTTAATCTAAGAATATTCAAAACTTTTAGGTTTAAACTTTATAGAGACACTTGGGGAAGTATAAGAAATCTATCAAGGACAGGGATTGTATCTGAGATAAGAAAAATAATTTTTGAAATGCATAATTCAGATTTATATAATAAAGAAATTTCTAAAAGTTTATGGGATAATCCTAGCTTCCCAGATCATAAATTAGCGTTAAAACAGTTTTTTGTTCAAAGTTTAGGTTATCATAAAATATCAACAATGATGATTTATTATATTTATAAAAAAAACAAAAAGCTCATTTTTCCACTTCCAAAGATTTGGCAAGATAAATTTAAAAAAAGCAAACTTGGAATAAAAACTCATTCATTTTTATGTTCTATACTTTATTCTTTATTTATTTTTTATTCTATTTTAAGAGGAATTTTTAAATCTTTAAAAAATTTTTTTGAAATAATAAAAAAAAAATTTTTAAACTCTTATCTAAAAAAAAATGAAAAAAATTATATTATTGTTCCAAACTTCCCTCTTTATAAATCTCATTTAAATAAATCAGCTTCAGAATTTAATATTATTGAATGGTTAAAAAAAAATAAAAAATATGAAAATTTTATATTTATTGATAAGAATAAAAAAAAAATTGAAGTTTTAAATCAAATAACAATTGTTCAAAGTTTAAATGATATATTTTTAGAAAAACTAAATATATTTTCTTTTATATTTGATTTCTTAAAATATTTTTTATTATGTATTTATGATTTGATTTTATTGAGATATGGTTCATTTCTACTTTTTGAGAAACTAACACAATATTTACTTGTAAAAAACTCTGACTCTAAAAGGTTAAAATTTTTATTTGTATGGGAAAACAATATAGAAAGACCTTTATGGTCTTATGTTACAGAGTTACAACCTGAGATAATTAATTTAAGTAATTTTAATGAATTAAGAAATAATAAAGAAAATAAATTATCTTATGACTTTGAGGGATATTTTATATCAAGTTGGGATATATATAATGTTTGGACAGAACAATGTAAAACTTTTCTTAAAAGTAGGCTTTCAAATAATCCCTTAATAAATGTTGTTGGTCCAATATTTTCCTATGACTTGGGTCTTAAATTACAGTTACCTAAAAAAAATATTATTGCAATATTTGGATATGAAACTCACAAATGGTCATGTGGTATTTCAACTATTTCAGAGTATCAAAATCAAAATTTATTTTTATTTTCAAAATTTTATAATGATATTTTGGAAGTTGTTAAGGACAAGGATATTTATATTGCTATCAAAAGAAAAAAAGAATTTAAACAACTTGAAAAAAAATATATAAAAAATATTTTTGAAAATTTAAAAAAACATCCTCAAGTAATATATGTAGATCCAAAAATTTCACCTTATAGATTGATACAAAATACAAACTGCACAATATCAATGCCATTTACCTCAACATCAGTAGCCGCTAAATATTTAAATAAAGATTCAATTTATTACGATCCAATTAATAAAATAAATGAAGATGATCCATCAAGATGTGATTTGAAAGTTATAAAAAATAAAAACAACTTATCAAAATGGATTAATTCTCAATTTAATATAGATAATATTTAAAATGAAAAGAAATACAATTTTTATTCCAGCAAGATATAAATCAAGAAGATTTCCAGGAAAACTTTTAAAAAAAATTGGCAATCAAACGATGCTAGAAAATATTGTAAAAAAAATTAAAAATATAAAATTTTCTCCTGTAATCGTGTCAGGAGATAAAGAGATTGCTGATTTTGCAAAGGAAAAAAAGTTTTTGTTCATTAAATCAAAAAAAAAACATATTAGTGGAATGAGTAGAGTTTCGGAAGTAATTAATAAAAGAAGCTCAAATATAATTTATATTTTATTTGGTGATGAATTATATTTAGAAGAGAAAGTAATTACAAAATTTATCAAATATGTAAGTTTACAAAAAAAAGATTCTTGCTGGCATTTATTAACTAACATTAAAAAAAATGATAAAAACGACAAAAATGTTGTGAAGTGTAAGTTAAATAAAAAAAATGAAATAATTGATCTTTGTAGACCTTATAAAAATAAATATAATTATAAATGTGTTGGATTGTTTGCTTTTAAAAAAGATATTTTAATAAAATATCATAAGTTAAAAAAATCAGATAGAGAGTTAAAAATGAAAATAGAACAATTTAAATTAATAGATAACAATATTAAAATTAAATCTTTAATAATTAAAAATATCCTTAACTCTATAAATTCAAAGAGAGACTTAAAATTGGAAAATTAAATTGAATATTAAAAAGTTTATTAATTTAAGTAATACCGCAACAAAAATTCTTAAAAAATATAAAAATTTTACATCTATTGTTGCTATAAGACAATTGCATATGATGCGTCCACATCCAGTTCTACTCAAAGAATATTATGATTTAAATAAATCTAAGGAAAAAGGAGTGGATAGTAAAAACATATTATCTCACATAATAGATCTAATTAAACATTTATTCTCTGAAAATAATGTATTTTATTTTAAAAATAAAATAGAAAAAATTAATAATCAAAACGTCGACTGTTTATTTTTAACTCATCTTATTAATGAAAAGCATATTGGTCAAAAAAATGATTTTTATTTTGGAGAACTACCTAATTTTTTAGAAAAAAAAAAGTTTAAGTGTGTAAAAATTTATAGAAATTTGACTGATAGATCAAGTTTAACAATTTTTAAAAAAAACAAATCTAAACTTGGTAACAGTTTAATTCTTTCTAAATCTTTGAGCTTGTTTGATGAAATAAGATTGTGTTGCAAAATAATAAATAGTTTTTTATTAGTTTCAAAACTAAAGTATAAAGATAAAAATATAAAAAAATTTTTTTCTAAAAATACATTTAAATTTGTTGGAAGTTCATACAATAATTTGAGACTTTTAAGACAAGTTAATTTAATAGCAAAAAAATATACTCCAAAATTTTTTTTTCTGACTTTAGAAGGTCATGCATGGGAAAAATTAATTATAAATGAATTAAGAAAAAACTTTCCAAAAACCAAAATTTTAACTTATCAATTTTCGATTGTAACAAAGTATAGTAGATCCTTATATCTAAATTTAGGTAGAGGTTATATGCCAGATTTAATTCTAACTAGTGGGAATTTTACTAAAAATGAATTTAGAAAAAAACTATCTTCAAAAATTAATATAATTAATATTGGTTCAAACAAATTTTCAAAAAAAAATCAGATTAAAAAAAATAATGACATTCTTGTTATACCTGAGGGGTTTAATTCTGAAACTCTAAAAATGTTTAATTTTGTAATGAAGGCAGCAATTAAATTTAAAAATAAGAAATTCATTTTTAGATTTCATCCTATGATTAATTCTTCAGAGTTTTTTAAGGATTTCTTTAAAAGAGATTTAAAATTACCGTCTAATTTAATAATTTCAAATAAAAATTTTGACCAAGACATACTTAACAGTAAATATATAATTTACAGGGGATCAGCTGCAGCTATACAGGGCCTTGGTAGTCAAAAGATTGTTATATATTTAGAATTTTCTAATGAAATAAATATAGATCCTTTGTATATGTTAAAAAAAAAGTTCTATGTAAATAGATTGAGTCACTTGGAAAAAATTTTTTATAACAAAAAAAATATTAAAGAGAATTATAAAAATGTTTTATTCACTAGGGAATATTTTGGTGAAACAAATTATAAAAATTTAATTAATTATTTAAATACATGAAGAAATATAAATTATTTATCTTTGATTTAGATGGTGTAATATTTGATACCAAGTTTAATATGAGAGCAAGTTGGAATGCTGTAAAAAAAAAACATAATATTAAATCAAGTTTTAAAAATTATTTTTCTTTAATTGGTTCTCCTTTTGAAAAAATTTTAGAAAAGCTAAATATAACTCACAACATAAAAGAAATTTCTGAAACATATTCAAAAACATCTAAAAATAAAATTTCATCTGTTAAAATTTATCCAGGTGTAAAAAATACGCTTAAAATTTTAGGAAAAAATAGTAAGATAGCGGTTGTAACTTCTAAAGATGCAAAAAGAACTAAAATTTTTTTGAATAAGTTT
>MDSV01001585.1_pt1 | contig 14436 bp, 13 predicted proteins | sample 810851 | NCBI WGS metagenome assembly MDSV01 (sample SAMN05326640, study PRJNA326480) | marine metagenome | isolation source: seawater | place: Atlantic Ocean: North East | collected 2012 | reverse complement strand
TTACTTTTATCCTAAACGTAAAAAGAGTATCTTCGACACTGATTAAAAGAAACTTAATACCTCAAAAAGACCCACATGAAAAAAGCATTTTTTATTTTATTGGCGCTGCTCACACCTCATCTATCAATGGCGGCCGAAAAGGGGTTGGATCAAAAGATCGATGAGGCCTTTAAGCCTTTTGCAGATTTGGTTGGGAGCATCATCTTTTTTGAGATTATGGGGACTCCATTCGTATTGATACTGTTGGTGGTAAGTGCATTGTTTTTTACTCTTTATTTTGGATTCCCGAACATCCGTTTTTTTGGAAAAGCCATTAATGTTGTCAGGGGCAAATATGATCATGTTGACCAATCTTCTTCAGGCAATGAAAACCTAGCTGTTGATGGAGATATCAAGGATACCATTTCAGACGAAAGTAAGGAGGGTGAGGTAACACATTTTCAAGCATTGGCTACAGCGGTATCGGGCACTGTAGGGAATGGAAATATTGCAGGTGTGGCTTTAGCCATTGCACTAGGTGGACCAGGCGCAACGTTTTGGATGATTGTTTGTGGCTTGTTGGGGATGTCGTCAAAATTCGTTGAATGCACCTTAGGAGTTCAATACAGAGATGTTGGTAAAGATGGAACTGTTTATGGCGGTCCTATGTACTATTTGAGCAAAGGTCTAAAAGAAAAAGGCTTTGCCACCTTAGGTAAAATCACAGCAGTACTCTTTGCTGTTTTTTGTATAGGAGGTTCTTTTGGTGGAGGAAATGCTGCTCAAAGTAATCAGGCAACAATCGTTTTAAAAGATCTAATGGGTATTGAAAGTACAAGCGCTGGAGCAATTATTGGTTTTATTTTAGCAATTGTTATAGGAATTATTATTATCGGAGGTATTAAAAGAATTGCTTCCGTTACAGAGAAGGTCGTTCCCTTTATGGCGGTCATGTACTTAATCGCTTGTTTGTATATTATTTTCACAAACTTTTCCTTTATTGACGATGCTTTTTCATTGATATTTACCGAAGCCTTTAATCCTAAAGCTATTGGAGTAGGTGGTGTTATTGGGGTCCTGTTGGTAGGTTTTAAAAGAGCAGCCTTTTCTAATGAGGCAGGTGCAGGATCAGCATCAATTGCACATTCAGCAGTGAAAACAAAATATTCTGCATCAGAGGGACTTGTGGCTTTGCTCGAACCGTTCATCGATACAGTAGTCATCTGTACAATGACTGCCCTTGTTATTATTATTTTCAACTTTGGAGGAGAGTCAGGGAAGCAGCAATTCCAATATGGTAAAGTTGAAGTTCAAGAAGAATTTCAAGGCATATCAATTAATGGGGAAATGCTAAAAGTAGAAAAAGACACTATCAATTATAATGATATTCTCATACCGAAGGGCAAAAAAGGATATTTAATTCCTCTTTCAGAATCTAAAGACTCTTTATGTAAAGTTGCCAATTATGCGACTATAAATGGTATGCATTTCAAAAAGGAGGGCAAAGAATACATTATTGGAGGAGAGAAACATAAGAATTTTAAAGGTAAAGTGATGATCAAGGGTAAGCTATATGAAGGAGCAGGTATTACGACACAGGCCTTTAATGAGTATATTCCTTTTTCAAAATGGTTTTTAACCATTGCGGTAGTTTTATTTGCAGTATCAACGATGATCTCTTGGTCTTACTATGGATTGCAGTCGTGGAAGTTTTTATTTGGTCGAGGAAAGCGGGCTGATATTACCTACAAAGTTTTGTTTTTGATATTCGTAGTGATTGGGGCATCTGCGAGTATGAGTTCCATATGGGACTTTTCCGATGCGATGATTTTTGCCATGGTTTTCCCCAATATGATAGGCCTGTTCTTTTTGTTTCCTGTGGTTAAAAAGCAACTGGGAAGATATCTTGAGGCCATTAAATCATCAAAGGAGCCAAGTTAGGTTTTAGAAAAAACACACTTTATAAAAGCTTCATTTTATATCTCTAAGAGGAAAAGAAAAGGGGTCATTATATTCTTTGTGATATGTGTCCTTTTGCTTTTAATTCCTCGTATTTTGATTTACTTTAGTGACCCTCCTGAAATTTTGATGACCACAGAGCAGATTCAACGTTTTCAAGAAAGGTCAGTTATAACTTCTCCAACTAATAACCAAGAGTCTTCTTCAGCAAAGAAGAAAGAAAAGAAAGATCAAAGACAATACCTTGCTCCCGCTACTCGCTTTAATCCAAATGAATATGAGTTAGCCGATTGGATGGCCTTAGGTCTATCCGAAAAGCAAAGTCAGTCCATTTTGAATTATATTAAACGGGGTATTTACTCCAATCGTTCGCTGCAAAAGATATATGCTCTTCCCCAGCAGGCTTACGAACTTATAAAAGATTCTGCCTACTACGAAAAAGAGGAAAGATTACATGTGAATAAGAAGGATTCATCCGAGATCAAACCTCTTTTAGAAATAAACTCGGCCTGTAAAGAAGACCTTGTGGGATTACAAGGAATAGGAGAGTTTTATGCTAATCAGATTATTCGGTATAGAGATGAATTGGGTGGATTTACATTTAAAGAGCAGCTTTTGGAGGTTTGGAAAATGCGTTTGGAAACATATGAAAAGGTTCTTCCCCAAGTTTATTTTGATTTTAACAAAACAAATAAAATAAACTTGAACGAATGTACGATAGATGATTTGAAAAGCCATCCTTATTTGGACTATTATCAGGCAAATTCCGTTGTTAAAATGCGTCAGCAAAGAGGCCGTTTCATTTCTTTAGATGAGCTACTGGATTCTAAATTGATTGATGAGGAAGAGTACAAAAGGATTTTGCCTTATTTGAGTTTAGACTGATTCAATTATTCATTTATTGTCTGTTTTTAGCTGTTGGTAAACTGACATAAAACTTAAATTATTTGAGTAATATAACAGAAAGCTGAAATCCCTTGGTTAAATTTGTACCATGACATTGGAAGATAAATTAAAATCTGTTATTCGGGATGTTCCGGACTTTCCAAAGCCCGGTATTTTATTCAAAGACATTTCAACCATTATGTTGGACCCCGTTCTTTCCAGAGAGATTTTGATGGAATTGGTAAAGCAATATGTTAATAAGCAGATAGATGCCGTGGCAGGAATAGAGAGTCGTGGGTTTTTATTTGGTTACCCTCTTGCCATGGAGTTAGGGCTTCCTTTTATCCTTATTCGCAAGCAAGGGAAATTACCCTATAAAAAAATCAGTCATTCGTATGAACTAGAATATGGCAGTGCTGTTATAGAGATGCATGAGGATGCGGTGCAAGAAGGTCAAAATGTATTGATTCATGATGACCTACTGGCTACGGGTGGGTCCGCTGACGCGGCTGCCGAACTCATAAAAAAATGTGGTGGTTCTGTTTATGGATTTCATTTCTTGGTGGCATTGCAATTTTTAAACGGTGAAGAAAAGCTACAGAAGCATTCTTCTAATATCATTAATTTAGTACGTTATTAATCGAGAACAAAAACAATCAATTAACATGAATTTTGAGCTGAATGAAAATCAAAAGATGATTTCACAAATGGTTAGGGATTTCGCTGAGAAAGAAATTCGACCTAACCTTAACAAATGGGATGAGGATGAGATTTTCCCCGTTGAAACCATGAAAAAAATGGGTGAGTTGGGTTTGTTGGGAATTTTCATTCCAGAGGAATATGGAGGTTCTGGATTTACTTATTTTGAATATGCAACGGCTTTAATGGAGCTTGGGAAAGTTTGTGGCGGAGTTGGATTGAGTGTAGCGGCCCATAATTCTCTTTGTACAGGACATATTTTTTATCACGGAAATGAAGATCAAAAGAAAAAGTATCTCCCTAAATTGTCTTCTGGAGAGTGGATTGGAGCTTGGGGACTCACCGAGGCCAATACAGGTTCTGATGCCATGAGAATGAAAACAACAGCTGTTGAGGATGGTGACCATTGGGTAATTAATGGTACAAAAAACTGGATTACGCATGGCTTGTCTGGAGATGTTGCTGTTGTGCTAATCAGAACGGGAGATTTACTTGACAGTAATGGGATAACCGCATTTATTATTGAAAAAGGAACACCAGGTTTTTCTGCTGTAAAAATTAAAGATAAGTTGGGAGTTCGTGCTAGTGAAACAGCGGAGCTTATTTTTGACAATGTTAGGGTTCCTAAAGAAAATGTAATAGGAAATGTAGGAGAAGGATTCAAACAGGCTATGAAGGTGTTGGATGGCGGACGAATATCTATAGCTTCATTGAGCTGTGGTATTGCCAGAGGGGCTTTTGAGGCATCTGTAAAGTATGCTAAGGAAAGAGAACAATTTGGTAAACCGATTGCAAAATTTCAAGGTATCAGCTTCAAACTGGCAGACATGGCAACTGAAGTTGAAGCGGCAGAACTACTTACCTTCAATGCGGCGTACAGAAAAAACAATAAATTACCCATGACCAAAGAAGGTGCTTATGCCAAATATTTTGCATCTGAAGTATCTGTAAAATGTGGGAATGAAGCGGTTCAGATTATGGGTGGCTATGGCTACACTAAAGAATATCCTGCAGAGAAGTTCCTCAGAGATGCCAAGCTCATGACTATTGGTGAGGGAACATCTGAAATTCAGAAAGTGGTGATTTCACGAGAAATTTTAAAATAATTGTTGGAAGAATTAGAAAATACCTTATCTTTGCAGTCCGATATAAATTAAAAATATCTGTTTATTATGTTAATTATACCAATAAAAGAAGGCGAAAACATAGAAAGAGCTTTAAAAAAGTACAAGAAAAAATTCGAAAAGACCAAAGTAATGTTACAATTACGTGGTAGAAAAGAATTTGAAAAGCCGTCTATTACGAAAAGACAACAGATCATTCGTGCGTCATACAAGCAAAGAATGCAATCACTGGAAGGGTAACCTTCTTGGAAAATATACGTTATTAAAAGGAGTCATTAGACTCCTTTTTTTATGTTCGATAAATTCATATCATATCTGCAATTTGAAAAACGCTATTCTGCGCACACGATTATTGCATACAGACAGGACTTAAATTCTTTTGTCGAATTTGCTGAAGTAAATAAAATAAATGAATTCGCAGATTTAAGTGCTTCATTCATTCGTTCGTGGATTGTTTATCTCATAGAAGGAGGGATGAAGAACCGGTCGGTGAATAGAAAACTGGCTTCCCTTAGGACACTTTATAAGTGGTTGCGAAAGGAAGGGTTCGTCGATCAGTCTCCCATGACCAAGATTCAAGGTCCTAAGAATGAAAGAAACCTGCCCGTTTTTGCGAAAGAAGCTGAGTTATTGCCTCAAAATATAGAAGGTATCTTTTCTGATGATTTTGAAGGAAAAAGGGATGCACTTATGTTGGAAATGTTTTATCAAACAGGTATCCGATTGAGTGAACTGATTGGAATGAAGCTGAATGATATCGATGGTATGCAAATTAAGGTGCTCGGTAAAAGAAATAAAGAAAGAATCATTCCAATATCCAATCAACTAGTTAAACAAATTGAAATATATATTGGACTAAGGAATGATTTTCAAACAGAAAACATGCATCTATTCATCCTCAAAAACGGGAAGAAACTCTATCCAACTTTTGCGTATAGAAAAATAAATTATTATCTTGGTGTAGTAACGAATTTAGACAAAAAAAGTCCACATATTTTGCGACATACTTTTGCAACGCATATGCTGAACAGGGGTACAGGTTTGGAAACGCTAAAAGATCTTTTGGGTCATGCCAATCTTTCTGCCACGCAGGTATATACGCACAATTCGTTTGCACAGTTAAATTCAATTTATTCACAAGCTCATCCCCGTGGGCATAAAACCAGTTAAGTATGGATACTCAAATGCACGCCATTCATTTTAAAGCAGATCAGAAATTATTGACTTTCATTCAAGAACGCCTCAATAAATTGGAACAGTTTAATGATCAAATCGTTTCTGCTGAGGTTTATTTGAGACTCGATAACGATCGTGATAAAGAGAATAAAATAACTGAGATAAAATTACACGTCCCTGGTAAAGATTTGTTTGCAAAAAAACAATGTAAAAGTTTTGAAGAAGCTACCAATGTTGCTGTAGAAGCATTAAGGAGACAAATAATGAAGGATAAGAAATAAACTTGTTCCTTTGTCTAGTTCTCTCGTTTTGTTTTTGAAATATTTTCTTGTGTTTAATATGGTCATCATTTCTGTCCCAATTTCATTGGCTCAGGAATTGTCAGCCGATGAGCAGCAGCTTTATGATTTTATTATGGATTATCGAAAGAATATGAATTTACCTTCGATACCTATATCACAGTCCTTAACTTATGTTGCTCAAACTCATAGTCGTGATTTAGCAGAAAACCGTCCGGATCAAGATCAATGTAACCTGCACAGTTGGTCAAAAAAGGGGAAATGGAAATCTTGTTGCTACACGTCGGATCATGCTAAAGCGAGCTGTATGTGGGACAAGCCTAAAGAAATGACTGGTTATGTATATCCTGGTTATGAGATTTCTTGTGTAGGAACTTTAAGCCTAAGTCCGAAAGAAGCTTTGGATATATGGATTTCAAGTCAGCCTCATCATGAAGTCATTATCAATAAAGGTATTTGGATTGACCCATGGAAAGCGATTGGAATAGGTATTCATGAAGGATACGCGACAGTTTGGTTTGGGCATTATGCTGAACCTAATTGAGCACCTCTCTATTAATCAACTCTAAGTATTCAAGGGAATAAGAAGTTAGATTATAAATGAGCTCTAGACGATTGTGTTCATTGAGAATCAGTAAATCCTCAATTACTGAATAAGACTCCATGTAACTACTATAGAGCGAGTTGATCATGCTTCTAGAGAGTTCATCAATGAATGACCTCACTTGATGCTCCTTGAGCTCATCTGAACCGTTAATGTCTATATTCGACCCGCTATAGTTATCTATAATAAAATCACTTAAGTATTCAGCACAATCTTTTAATGAGCGCCTTTTTATTTGCGATGGAATATATTCTTTTGCTGCATCACAAAGGAGATGTTCTTCGATTCCCATTAGGTATTCTCGAAAATTTTCATCGTCAGTAAGTAGCTTCATGTTTTGTTTTTACACAAAACAATAAAACCAGAACGTAATTTTTTTACGTAAGTCGATAAAAAGTTCTAAAAACGGGTTAATGTGTCAAATGCTTATTTCTTACTTTATTGTCCATGTAAGGCCAATTATGCCCCCACCAGAAATGGCCTGAGTAGGCTGATGTGTTGGGTAAAAGAATGAGGGATCACCTTCGCTGCCCAGTGCCAAACCTTCACCATCAACACCCATTAAATCACCAAAACTATATTGTAAACGGATACCGATTAAAACACCCAAGGGAAAACCTTCTCCTAAAGGAATTTTTGCACCAAATCCAAGTACTCCTGACAGGTATCTTTCGCTATATTGTTCACTTACATCTTTTGGTTCGAAGGTGTATTCACCAACAATAGGTGCGGTTCCGGATCGATTATATGTCGCAGATGAAATATTCGTTAGCTGGGGTCCAATTTCGATATAAGAGCCTCTCTCACTTTGAAACTTAAGGAGCAATGGGATTTGAATGGTCTCTAAATTAACTTCCGAATTGTATGTATCTAATACGGTGTTGAATTCAGAAATGACACCTTCATATGCTGCATTGTGCGTTGCATAATGTATTTCAATTCCGACTCCAATAATACCAGCATATATATTTCCAGCAATCCCGTAGCTTGAACCCCATCCTGCAGCATAGTCTTGACGCTCGCCAAGATCTGTAATGTTTTTATTGATGAGCCATGTTGAATTGGCCGATCCTTTGGCTTGAATATCAATAGAGAACTGTGAAAATGATGAAGAAATAAGGCACAGTGATAATACGGAGAGCAAGAGAGATTTCATTTTAAAGTAATTTTTGTTTGTTCAAAATTACGGAAAACAATTTAAAATTTAAGAATCAAAATATCGATATGAAGGATTACTTTTTGAGATGAAAAAAGCTTGAATATGTTTTTTCTAGGTCATAAATTTCAAGGGTGTAGAAATACGTTCCTTCTGTTTGCTCTTCTCCAGACCATGAATTGTCGTATCCTTTTGAGTTATAGATGAGGTTTCCCCATCGATTAAAGATCCAAATTTCGTTGTTAGGATAAAAGTCAAGAAACTCAAATGCCAATTCATCGTTAATACCATCATTATTAGAGGTAATCACATTTATACTTCCTATGCTTGCGGGAGCAACAAGTAGCATTTTACAAATGCTATCTATACATCCTTCTGAATCTACAACCTCTAGACAGACTTCTATTTCCCCTGGAGTATTAAAAGTTGTTGTAAATTCTTCGTTTGAAGACGTATTAGATTCATTTATTTCCCATTCCCACGAGTTTATTTGATTGACATAAGCGATGGAGGCATCACTGAATATGGTTGGAATATTCACTACTATTGGATTTGGGTTTGATGAGATTTCAGCGTCAGGATTTGGAACAATGGAAATGTTAATTTGGGTTGTATCTGATATGCAGTCTCCCAAGCTCGCAAAAGTTGAGTAAGAAATTTCAATGGGGTTTTGTGAACTATTTTCTGCAGGTAGTGATATAGATCCCAAACCCGATTCGTTTCCGAAATAATGTGCAGAACTACCTTCAAGACAACTGGTTAAGTCGATTTCAATGAGGTCTCCATCGCATGCAACAGCATTGTATTCAGCAGAAATATTTGATGCCGGATCAATTGGTTTTGACTTATTAGGGATTCCACTAACAGTCTGACCACATGCATCAATAATCACTGGAGGTGGAATGTCCAATAAGGTGTAATTTTCGTCACAATAAATAGGGCAATCCGGAATCGTTAATGTGAAGATGTGATTGGTTGCTCCTGCTCCACACCCTATATTTTCGCCGTCGACCACCACCTCAGTTGTCCATGGGTGCGTAAAGGTATAAGGAGCAACTCCGTATCTTGCATACCCAATGGCGTCAAAGGTGCAGGTATTCGAACAGATAGAAGCTTGAGACACATAAAACTCGTTACCATAAACCTCGGGTGTTTTCCCATAAACAACAGCTCGAAAAGGCCAATCAGTAATTTCTTGATATAAGACATAATCGGTGTTGCAATTTACACCAAAATCTCCACGAGCTAAATGCATGCTTACATATATTGAAGTATCATTACAAGACTCAGGAAAGCAACAAGAAAGAGGGTTTTTTAGGTCAAAGCTGTCTAGGTATGCTGTTCCAGGCAGATCAGCTGTAGGACCCGTTATCGTAAAGTTTTGCGAATTATCGCATGAGGTACTAAAGTACATCACACCATCACTCATGACTGCTGGTGAAAACGGATCGGCATAAAAGCTGCCAGATACAAAAAGTCCACTCACAGTAACTCCTGCGGGAATCGTTACTAAAATACTGTCTTGATTGTGATTAGGAAGAAGACAAGAGGGCATATCACCCCCTGTCCATTCTGATGCAGGTCCCGAAACTTCGGGGTCAATGATAACAGGGTAGTTTCGCTCTGAATCAGAAAGCCAGTCATTCAAAACACACAATTCTAATCGGACTTCATTGCCAGTTTCTCGTATTCTATATCCCCCAAGTGTATAATTTTTCTGAGCATCGAAACACAATAAAGGTCGAATCATTGCTACTTGATTTCCAAGAAGGTCGTATAGGGCTATTGTGCCATAGATCAACCCGTTTTTTTTGTAGGATTTGTTTTTTAATGGAGCTAAACGGTAACCTTCTGGAAACTCTATCGACTCTGATATTACTGTATAGGTTCCTGGCTGAATGACAGGTTCAATCATCCGATAGGCATATTTCACTTTATTCTCAGAAAAAGCAATTTGTTTATCAACTCCTTCAAAATAATTTTCAAAATAAGCGATGTTGTTTTTCAATTCAAATACCGGATTTGCATGAAAAGACAAACTGCATTTACTGCCAATCTTTAGTTTTTCATTATCCAGTAGGCTCAAGGAAAAGCTTCCATCCTCATCATTTAAGTATGTCGGAAAGGGTTGTTGAAGTGCCGCATAACCAGAGGGTTGTTTTTTTAGTTCTGATTTTATGGGTTCTAAATGTCCATCTTTATAGAAATGTATCGGCCGTGAACAATACTCAGCACGAATGTCTCCTTTCGAATTTTTATAAAGGCTTGAGGTCATTGTTCTTTCAGAGACTACTTCTTGCCAATCATCTTTGTATTCAACAATATGTTGGTCATCAATAGAAAATTGCTCCGTAAGAGAGGCGTTGAGGCTCCATAATTTGAAATTATTGTTTTGTCCAAAGCCTAATCCACAGCAAACAAACAAACAATTTAAGATCAGGTATTTTTTCATTTTCAAGCTGTATACGAAGATAACTAAAATAATCTGGTATCAGATTTCAATTCCTATTCTATCAATATTTTATGAGTTCGATTTTTTGTGTGAACGAAATATGTTCCTGGAGACCAAGCAGAAACATTGAGCACAGTCACTTTGCTAGAGGCCATAGTTTCGCTTAGAATTTTGCCCTGTATATCGAGTAATCGTATCGTGCTTCCTTCCTCACTATTTATATATAAAACGTCTTTGACTGGATTGGGATAGATATTTAATTCAGTAATTACTTCATTCACAGATAGGTCTGTATCATTTATGCAATCTCCAGGCATGTTGCTGTCCATCCAGTTAAGTCGGTTGGTAATCCAGTTAATCATTGTACTTATTTCTTCTTCATATGATTGTGGTATGGGTTCTGGCTCTATCCAAATAGATTCACCGATGAACTCATCCCATTTATCAAAGTTTCTTTGTAGGGCTTGTGATAAGTAGGTTGTGTCTTGAATAATCCAATTGACCACGCTGTCAGTATGCATAAATGTAGATCTAAATTCAGTCCACCTGCATTTTAGCCGATTTTGGAATACTTCATCTTGCATCATACTTTGCCACCACATGGGCATTGATTCTAAGTCCCAACAATCTTGATTTTGCAAATAAGTCCATCCTGTATAAATGTGGTTGGAACAGACCAAAGAAACCCCATAGGTCTGATCAAAGTCCCAAATAGGTCCTGCCACAAGTTTTCCCCCTTTACTATCTTTATCTTTGTGAACATAAGAGCTCAACTTATATCCATCTGAATTTTTGCTGAATTCATTGATCAAAAGAAAATCAGTGAATGAATTTAAATCAATATAATCGGTGTATCGTTTTCCTAAGCTATTTGTATAATCATTAGAGAATAGTGCTTCTTCAAATTCATCCATCCAGCTTTCAATATAAGCTGCTTGTTGTGGTTTTATTTTATTTGCTTTTGGGTAATACCATTGATAAAACATAGGATTTCCTCCTTGAGAATTGTAGTTGGATTCAAATCCTTGTGGATTGTCGAGCCAATCCATTCTTAAAATGTATCCGCCTGTTACTGAGTCTCCTGTTAGGTCATCTTCACTCAATTTGGCAATATCAACTCGGTCATCATCTCGTTTTATTTTCTCTACTAAGATGTATATACCTCGATAATCTCCATTTAAGATTAATTCAACGTACTTCCATTCTGAAGCATACTGTCCCATTTGTTGTGCCAAGTAGAAGCTCATCGGAATTCTGACCTGTGACTTGTCAATGACCATGGCATGTAATATCCAATCCTCCTCTCCACCCATTCCAAAAAGGTTCACAGAGGTATCTTGGTCGGTATTTGTTCGCAATTCGAGAGAATAGGTTTTTTTGTCAAATCCTTGTGTTGAGTTCCCTCTTGTTTCGATTCCCACGAAGCCATTGTAGTGGTTAAATGGGTCGTTTATTGAATTGACTCCCCCGGATTCATCATAAATAATTCCCATTGAGCCAAAAATTTTAGGTTCATCGGGAATGTCTTCATTTTCTGTATCAATGTTAATTATTGGAAGATTACTACTGCTGAGCTGAGCAAAATTGCTTTGATTGAGCAATAGGATGTAAAAGAAAGTAAAGGATAATTTGAATTTCATGGGTAAAGGAGTTTTTTGTATAACAATAGAGCACTGAGTTACAGTAAATGTAAGAACATTTTTTCATTCTTTTTTTCTTCTATTACTTTTCCAATACTTGTTATTTTCTTTTAAAACAAGTAGCTCCAAAAACACCCTACCTACCCATAATTTTATATGGATGGGTTTTATTTGTTCGAATGATGATATGGTTTTATTTGAAATAGTTGAGTTTTTTTTGAAAATATGATTTTTGTCATGTTTTTTCTAGTTGAGTCGAAATACCTTTGACATCAGAATGAATAATTGCAAAACCACACAACGAATTATTATTAGAATTATTGCGATGAGCAGTTAGTCTTTGGATGGTATTTAATTTAGGGTAAAGCCGTCCGAAGGGACGGCTTTTTTTATGGACAAAAAAGAAAAAATAGTTATGTATTACGACGACAACACAATTGTATTTTTAGATGGTAAATGGGTTCAGGCTTCAAGTTCTTCAGCGTCAATTTATGGCCAGACTCTTCACTATGGTCTCGGTGTATTTGAGGGAATTAGGTCCTACAAAACAGAGGATGGAACAAAAATTTTCAAGGCCAAAGAGCACTATGAAAGACTTCATTATTCCGCGCAAAAAATGCAGATTGAAATCCCCTATACGGTTGAGGGGCTCACAAGACTCTCATACGAGCTGCTCGAAAAAAACAACTTAGGAGATGCTTATCTCAGACCTTTAGTTTTTTTGGGTGAGAACATGTCCTTACAAACAGAATCTAAAACACATGTATTGCTCTGTGCGTGGGAATGGGGGAGATACTTGGGTGAGGGTCAGCTAGAACTCATGACGTCTTCATTTCAAAGACCAAATCCAAAATCCTGTTTTGTAGAAGCCAAGGTGACCGGACATTATACCAATTCTATCTTGGCGACAAACGAAGCTAAAAAGTCAGGTTATGATGAAGCTTTATTGCTGGATATGGATGGCCATGTTGCAGAGGGTCCTGGGGCTAATTTTTTCTATGAAAAAGACAACACTTTATATACTGCTCCAAAGGGAAATATTCTTCAGGGAATTACCCGTCAGACGATATTTGAGCTTGCTGAAGAGCTTGGTTTTCGCATTGTAGAGAAGTATTTCACCCCAGAGGATGTTTATCATGCTGATGGTGCTTTCTTTACAGGAACGGCTGCTGAAGTTGCCGGGATCAAAAGTCTTGATGGTCATGTTTTTAAATTGCCTTGGCAACATACAATGGGTGTTGAGCTGGCTAGTGCCTACAAAAACCGGGTGCAAAAGAAAGAGTACAAACATTTTGAATTGGTATAATGATGAAACTCAATAAATACAGCTGTCGTATAACTCAAGACGATTCCCAACCTGCCGCCCAAGCTATGCTTCATGCCCTGGGTTTAACCGAGGAAGATTTTCAAAAACCCTTTGTTGGAATAGCAAGCACGGGCTATGAAGGAAACCCTTGTAACATGCACCTTAATGATTTGGCAAAATTGGTGAAAAAGGGAACCTTAAACAGAGACTTGGTTGGTTTGATTTTTAATACCATAGGAGTAAGTGATGGAATTTCTATGGGGACACCGGGAATGCGTTTTTCTTTGCCATCAAGAGATATTATTGCCGATTCGATGGAGACCGTTGTTCAGGGAATGTCCTATGATGGATTGGTAACCGTTGTGGGGTGTGATAAAAATATGCCAGGAGCATTAATTGCAATGCTGCGCTTGAATAGACCTAGCGTTTTACTTTATGGTGGGACCATTTCTTCGGGTTGTCATGAGGGAAAAAAGTTAGATGTTGTTTCAGCTTTTGAAGCTTGGGGGCAGCGTAATGCAGGTACCATATCAGAGTCCAGATACAAAAAAGTCATCAAAAAGGCGTGCCCTGGAGCAGGCGCTTGTGGGGGTATGTATACGGCCAACACTATGGCCTCTGCCATCGAAACATTAGGAATGTCTTTGCCCTATAATTCTTCAAATCCGGCTTTAAGCAAGGAGAAGAAAAAAGAAAGTATTGATGCCGGCGAGGCCCTTCAAATTCTTCTTGAGAAGGACATTAAGCCAAAGGACATTGTTACTCGAAAATCGCTTGAGAATGCGATACGATTGGTAACCGTTTTAGGTGGCTCAACGAATGCAGTTCTGCATTTTCTTGCCATTGCTGCTGCTGCTGATGTTGCCTTTGGTCTAGATGACTTTCAACGAATATCGGATGCGACGCCATTATTGGCTGACCTAAAGCCCAGTGGAACATATTTAATGGAAGACCTGCACAATGTAGGGGGAATCCCTGCGGTATTAAAATACATGTTGCAAAAAGGAATGCTTCATGGAGATTGTTTAACCGTTACGGGAAAGACACTTGCCGAAAATCTAGCAGATGTTCCCGGTTTAAGACCTGGTCAAAAAGTCATTAGAAATACTGATCATCCGATCAAAGACAGTGGTCATATCCGAATCCTTGAAGGAAAC
>MDSV01167342.1_pt1 | contig 14437 bp, 11 predicted proteins | sample 810851 | NCBI WGS metagenome assembly MDSV01 (sample SAMN05326640, study PRJNA326480) | marine metagenome | isolation source: seawater | place: Atlantic Ocean: North East | collected 2012 | reverse complement strand
CTACATAATCGTGGTATTTAAACCCCATTATTCCAAGACCTATGTTTGTAGTTAGATCTCCAATTGTCCTATCAAATAAAGACCAGCCTGTGCCGATAGTAAGGTTTGTTATAGTTTGCTTGTGATCTAGTTTTGAAGGTTTTGTTATTGCAAGTATTATTAGAATTAGTAAAATTATTATTGAAGATCCTATTTTGTTATTCATGATGATAAATATATAGTCGTTAGTTAGAGGTTCAACAAGAAGCAAATATGACGAAGAGGATTACAATGCCAACAACTATTGGGGAGTAGTTTGTCTCACTTAAGGAGTAGTCTGTGTTGCTGCTTTCTTTTAATTTGTTTTTAATGTTTTTCCTCCTCTTATATAGAAAGTCATTAATTGATACGCTCCACCAACCTATATAAGAGCCATCTTCAGCAGCATGCTTAATTTTATTAGCGGTACAGTCTAAGAAATTTGAACATGCTTTTATGCTTCTAAAGTTTCTAACTTCTCCTGTCATACAATGCTTTATTTGAACAGGAACAGCCTTGAATCCTTTTCCGCCTATTTCTCCACCCCGAGAGTTATTTATGACACTCGTAAACCATGAATTTGAGAGTTCTTTAATGACGTATCTCTCGATAAGTGAAGCTTCGTAGTTGCCTCCAGTATTCCAAGATGATGTGGATAACCATACTAAGCTATATGTAAGCTTGCCATTTGCATCATTATACATCCTTTGAAACTTGTTGTTGGCATGAGAGCCATTTCTAGCCTCTTCATCATGCTGACTTAGTCTAGTTGCTATATTTCTTGACAATCCAACATAAGCCTCTCCATAAGCTCCCCAAACAACATATACACCACCTCGCTTATAATAAGGATTCCAACTTAGCCAAGGTTTTTGATTTGCTTCTAGGTTAACATTTTGCATAGTAGGGTGACTAAGGCAAACTCCATACCATAATTTATTTACTAAGAATCCTTTCCTTTTATGCTATTACGATCTAGGGTATAGTTATCCTGTATTCAACAAAACAGGTACTTATATTAATAGTGTAATTCGTTTGTTTTTTATCTACTCAAAAAGATATTTTGGTAGCTTAAAAACCCATAAGGAGTAGTCTTCACTCTTAACTAAATATAACTCCCCCGTTAAACTCATAATATGCTTCAGAAGTTACAACAAAAAACGTTACAAGTCAAGTACCAGTCCTCTCAAAAGACTTAAAGCTTTACTTTAAGTGAATCTCTGTATACTACTATTTAAAAGGCTTTACAAGGCATTAAAATTTACCTTGATAAAATGTGAAAAACTCGCTTACACAGAATCCAAATATAAGCGCGGAAAACGGCATTTTTCACCCCAAACCACAAAAAAGGCTTCTCTTTTACAGGCCATGTCGTGGGGCTTTTGGGGAGCCCACTCTGGCCTATTAGACTTGTATTTTACTTCACCTCAGATACTATCTAAAGGATTCCAATCCAGCTATATTCAGCTTGTATTATTAGGGGCTCTGTTGGGGCCTTTGTGGGCCCACCTCGCCCTGTAAACTTTTTCATTGCAAACGCATTCGTAACTGTATAGAAGATCTCCTGTGAGCCCTAAACGAAGCCTTTTGTTCTATTTGTAATTCTCATATATAAAGGATTCCTAACCCAGGTGTATGTGCCTGATTTTGCTGTGCGTGCATAGTATTTTTGTTAATCGCGCAACTTCGTAAATAATCTAGTTGAGTAGAAAGATGTGAATAGAACGCTAGCCCACAATTAACTTAAGCCTTAGCAAGGTGCCTAAGCCCCATCAGCACCGACCATCGATTCCTTTCATTAAAGGATTCTTAAGCAGAATGCACGGGCCTGATTTTAGTCTATCTATATCTAAAAGAAGAACGGAGGGAGAGAGAGGCAAAATAGAAGGTATATATCTGTTCATTTTTGTACCCGATATTGAAAAAAACATCAGCAATATATAGGCTGGCTATTATACATATCTAGGGGCGGTAAATTGTTAAAACCGAAACCGTTTACTCAAGAGGGCGTGCACACTGGTAAGGATATGATCTGGATATAAGTTTCAGCTTTTAGATGTTGATCACTTGTGGAAAGTTCGGCAGAAAGTCTGGCAGTAAACTTGGAAAATGGCAGTTGGTAGAGTATATTTAGAAAAGCAATTGTATTATAAATAAGACAGGCTTTTCCTGTTTCAGATCTTCTGAAACCCTTGCCATATAAAGAAAAACCCCTCCGAATTGGAGAGGTTTTAATTGAGCGAAAAACGAGACTCGAACTCGCGACCCCAACCTTGGCAAGGTTGTGCTCTACCAACTGAGCTATTTTCGCTTATTTCCGTATCGCGTTCGAAACGGACAACAAAAGTAGTGCAAGGAAAGTGTTATGCAATGAGTAGAGTAGAAATATTTTTGGTGTAGGTCATCTGACGTATCTTTGACACGATGAGTAAAATGAATATAAAGGAAGCAGATCGAAGCGATACGCTCACCTACAACAGCAACAGAGACGATTTGGAAATCCCTGAGTATGGGAGAGGTATTCATATTATGGTGGCCCATATGATGGGGCTTACGGATAAGGCTGAGCGCACAAAGTGTGCTGAAGCAATCATAAGTGTGATGGGCAGTGTTGTGCCGCCTGAGGGCAGTGAAGAAGAGGGAAAACATAAGCTGTGGAATCAACTGTATCAGATGTCTGCCTACCAAATGGATGTGGATGGTCCATTCGATAAGCCAGAGCCAACGTCAAGGAGTGAAGCGCCAAAAAGGATAGATTATCCCACAGAGACTTCTCGTGCCGGACATTTCGGTCGTACAGTAGAGTCCATGATTGAAATGGCAAAAAAGTTGGAAGATTCTGAAGAGAAATCCATCCTTATTGTCAAACTCGCCAATACGATGAAAATGCATTTTCTGACCTGGAATAGGAATACGGTCGAGCGAAGTTTTATTGCGGAACAACTGAAAGAAAAATCTGCTGGTGCATTGATTCTTCCTGAGGATGCGGTACTAGATAGTTCTGCTGAAATTTTAAGGAGTATCCGCAAAACGAGTGATGCCCTCGAACGCAAACGATCAGGAAAGAAAGGCGGTGCGACACAAAAAAGCGGCGGACATCGAAATAATTCCCAGAATCGAGGGGGGTCAAAGAACTACAGAAGAAGGTAAACATTCCACAAATCCCTTCTAACAAGTTCCTGCGCTATATACTCGGGAATTTGAAAAACAGTCTCATTTTTACGGGATGAGTAGTTTTATAATAGAAGGTGGCCATAAACTGAGTGGGGAGGTCATACCACAAGGCGCAAAAAACGAAGCGCTACAGATATTAAGTTCAGTGTTGTTAACACCTGGTGAAGTTGAAATAGACAACCTCCCGGATATCGTTGATGTCAATAAACTTATTGATCTTTTAAGTTCTATGGGTGTAAAAACCCGTAAACTTTCTGAGGGAAAGTATTGGTTTAAGGCGGACGATATTAATTTGGACTTTCTCAAATCCGATGAGTTTAAGGAGAAAGGAAGTTCGTTGAGGGGGTCGGTCATGATATTGGGCCCACTTTTGACGAGGTTTGGTATAGGCGCGTTACCGAGGCCAGGCGGAGATAAGATCGGTCGAAGAAGAATGGACACCACTTTTCTTGGTTTCAAGGAACTGGGAGCAGAATTCAGCTATGATTCATCAACAGGGTTTTTTACGGCAAATGTTCCTGGCGGAAAGCTCAAAGGAAAGCGCATGCTTTTAGATGAAGCATCGGTCACGGGTACAGCAAATGTGGTGATGGCTGCTGTCATGGCTGAAGGCACAACGACAATTTACAATGCAGCGTGTGAGCCCTACCTGCAACAACTGTGTAAGATCATCAATAAGATGGGAGGTAAGATTACGGGGGTAGGCTCAAATCTTTTGACGATTGAAGGTGTGACAGAATTGGGCGGTGCGACCCACAGATGTCTGCCTGACATGATCGAAGTTGGGAGTTTTATAGGTATGGCAGCAATGACAAAGTCAGAGCTTACGATTAAAGATGTGAAGTACGATGAGCTTGGAGTGATTCCGAGAATCTTCAAAAGGATGGGTGTTAAACTGGAGAGGAGAGGAGATGACATCTTCATACCTGCTCAAGAATCGTATGAAATAGACAAATTCATTGACGGGTCTATTTTGACTGTTTCGGATTCGCCATGGCCAGGGTTTACACCAGACTTATTGAGTATTGTCCTCGTGATGGCAACACAAGCCAAAGGCTCGGTTTTAATTCATCAGAAGATGTTTGAAAGCCGACTCTTTTTTGTGGATAAACTCATAGATATGGGTGCCCAAATCATCCTTTGCGATCCTCACCGTGCAACAGTTAACGGATTGGATCACACAAGCCCACTTCGCGCGGTGACAATGACTTCACCAGACATACGTGCTGGGGTGTCTCTGCTTATCGCAGCGCTCTCAGCAGAGGGTACATCCACCATTCATAACATTGGTCAAATTGACAGAGGATATCAAAATATTGATGCCCGTTTAAGAAAATTGGGAGCACATATCACACGAATTGATTAACCTTTGAATATCTTTGAAATTCACGAAAAATGAATCAACGTAAGAAAAGCATTATGATTTTTAAATCAGCAATAATAGTAGTAGGCGTTGTCGCTGTGGCATTCACCGGTGTTTTAGGCGCTTCTTCGTTCTCTACATCTGCAAGTAATTCGGAGATGAATGGCTCTTTTGATGTCGTTCCAACAGGTCTTGTGGGTGTGAATATTGGTGATGAGGCTCCAGACATCATCATGAATAACCCCAAGGGGAAGGAGATGAAATTGAGTGACTTGAGAGGAAGTATTGTCCTGATAGATTTCTGGGCGTCTTGGTGCGGTCCATGTAGAAGGGAGAATGTAAACGTGGTGAAGGCCTACGAGAAGTATCGAAAAGCAAAGTTTAAGAACGCAGATGGATTTGAAATTTACTCTGTGTCTTTAGACAGTAAAATTCCTTCATGGGAGGCCGCTATCAAAAAAGACAATCTATCGTGGGACTATCACGTGAGCGACTTAAAAAAGTGGAACAATGAAGCTGCTGCTATGTATGGCGTAAGTTCCATTCCGATGAGTTTTCTTGTGGATGAGGATGGCGTGATTGTCGCGAAAAATCTACGCGGCTTTGAGCTTCATCGTCACATAGACAAACATGTGAAGAGCTTAAAGTAATTCTATTGCAAACGCATTGTTTGGCACGACAGCCTGTCGGTTTGCAACACGCAGCCTGACAGGCTGTCTTGTTTCATCGCGGTTCACCATATTGGCACTTACTTTGCAAAGTCTTTTACCAAACAAATAAGGACGATGAACGATCAAAATAAAACCTCAGAAAAAAAGGTGGACGAACAAAATATGGCAGCAGAGTCTTGTTCAGAAGATGGCACATTTGGTCCTGATTCTGAACCTAAATCAGAAAACGACGAGCCAGAGTCAGAGCCAGAGACAGAAGAAGAGGTTGTCGATTACCAAGAAAAGTATCTGAGGCTGTATGCTGAATTCGATAATTTTCGAAAAAGAACGATGCGTGAAAGAGTAGATTTAATTCGAACTGCCTCTCAAGATGTCATCGTGACGATGTTGCCTCTCCTTGACGATTTTACAAGAGCGAAGGACAACGGGAACGACGATATTCAAGCCATTAAGGAGGGCATGGCGTTGATTCATACAAAACTAGAATCGACACTTTCTTCTAAAGGGCTGAAACTCATGGAAGTTAAATCAGGCGATGATTTTAATGTTGATTTTCATGAAGCAATTACAAATATCCCCGCTCCTTCTCCAAAATTGAAAGGAAAAATAGTGGATGTGGTTGAGAATGGATACACCTTAGGTGACAAGGTGTTGAGGTATGCAAAAGTGGTGATAGGTGAATAATTTGTATTAGAAAAAATGGCAAAACGAGATTATTATGACATTTTAGGGCTGAGTAAATCAGCTTCAGCTTCTGAAATTAAAAAGGCTTACAGAAAGCTCGCCCTAAAATATCACCCAGATAAAAATCCGGATGATGCTGTTGCAGAGGATAAGTTTAAGGAGGCCGCTGAAGCCTACGAAGTCTTAAGTGACGACAATAAAAAGCAGCAATACGATAGGTTTGGACATGCTGGGATGAGAGGCGCGGGTGGTGGCGGCGGACAGCACATGAACATGGAGGATATCTTCAGTCAGTTTGGAGATATTTTCGGAGGTGGTGGTGGTGGTTTCGGCGGCTTCGGCGGCGGAGGTGGAGGACGTAGAAGAAGGATGAAGGGCGCCGATCTGAGAATCAAAGTAAAGCTTACTTTAGAGGAGATTGCGACAGGTGTCAAGAAGAAAATCAAAGTTGCAAAGCAAATACAGGCATCTGGCGTGGAACATACAGACTGTTCACAATGCAATGGCACAGGACAGATACGGAGAGTGACAAATACAATCTTAGGTGCAATGCAAACATCGTCTACCTGTCCTTCATGCAATGGATCAGGGTTTTCGATTTCATCAAAACCTTCTGGTACAGATGAGTGGGGGATGAAAAGAGAAGAGGAAGTCGTTACCATAGATATTCCCAGTGGTGTCGAGAATGGCATGCAGCTCAATGTGCGTGGGGAAGGTAACGGGGCTCCGATAGGTGGTGTAGCTGGAGATTTGTTGGTCGTTGTCGAAGAGATTTCGCACAATGAGTTTCAAAGAAACGGTAAAAATCTACACCACGATTTATACATCAGTTTTATTGATGCCTGTTTGGGTGCTTCAACAGAAGTCCCCTTGCTGAGTGGGAAAGCGAAGATTAAAATCGAAGCGGGAACGCAAAGTGGCAAGCTTGTCAGGCTCAGGGGAAAAGGGCTTCCTTCTGTAGAATCTTATGGAAATGGAGATCTGTTGGTGAATATTAATATTTGGACCCCCAAGACCCTCACAAAAGAAGAACGTAAGACTTTGGAGAATCTAAAGAAATCAGCGAACTTCCAACCTGAAACAGGACACGGTGAACGTGGGTTTTTTGACAAAGTCACCGATTTATTCTCATGAACGATTCTCATTCTCTTGAATTATTTGATGTATCGAAACGATATGGCACTCATATCGCATTAGATGGCGTGAGTTTAGAAGTGCCTCAAGGGAGTATTTTTGGTTTGTTAGGGCCAAACGGAGCCGGAAAGACGACACTCATTCGAATGGTCGCAGGGATTACGGGCCCTGACCAAGGTTCTATTTCTTTTTTCGGCAAGCCGATGTCATCTGACCATATCAGTTCATTGGGGTATTTGCCAGAAGAAAGGGGATTGTATAAAAACATGCGTGTCGGAGAACAAGCCATGTATTTCGCCAGGCTTAGAGGCATGGAAAAAAAAGAAGCTGAGAGAGAATTGGCAGATTGGTTTGAACGTTTGGAAGTAGATGGATGGTGGAACAAAGAGGTGGCTGATTTGAGTAAAGGCATGGCGCAGAAGATTCAATTTATCGTTGCCGTACTTCACAAACCCAAATTCCTCATACTCGACGAACCTTTGAGCGGTTTTGACCCCATAAACGCATCGAGAATACGTACAGAAATAAATAGGCTTAGAGATGAGTTTGGCACGACGATCCTCCTTTCGACTCATGACATGTCCAGTGTCGATGAGTTATGCGATCATGTCGCATTGATTAACAAAGGAAAGAAAATCCTCGAAGGGCCAGTAAATGCGCTTAGGGAGAAGGCAAGAGCCGGAAGGATAGAATTGAAGTTCCGGGGCAATCTCATAGGCTTTACTGCCGCATTAGGCGCTGGAGCTATTTTACATGAGGCATCAAGCCTTGGGGACAATATGCACGATGTCGTTCTGGGACTTCCTCCGTCCATTCCTATTGAACAGTTTCTTAAATGGGCAACTTCAGAAGTTGATGTACTTTCTTGTACCCCGAAAGCCGTGAGTATGGATGAGGTTTTCTTACATGCAGTTCAAGCTGTTTCAAATACAGTTCCATCATGAATCGTTGGTTAATCGTTTTAGGCAGAGAGTATAAAACACGCGTAAGAAAGCGCGCATTTATTATTTCTACACTTTTGGGGCCATTCTTAATGGTCGGCGTTATTGCCGCAATTGTCTTTATTGGGTTGTCATCCACTGAGATGAATTCAAAGGTTCTGATCGTAGATCACAATAAAATACTGACGTATTCGATGCCAGGTGAGGGGGACATTTTGTTGCCCAGTTGCCCAGAGTGTTTTCCAGAAAGGCGCTTTTTGGAATATCGATTTTCCAGCAATGCGTTAGATACAGAATCGTTTCTAGAGAGTGAGTTTACAGCGATGATTGAACTTGACGATGGGATTATGCAGAGTGCAAAAGCCCTTTTGAAATATGAATCTGCTGCGCCGATGAAAGTTCAGTCAGCAGTTAAAAGAGATTTGGGAGAGGCGATAGAAAGATTGAGAGTAAAATCAGAATCCACACTTGATTATGACACTTATAAGAAGCTGAAAGTACGAATAGGCCTCGTCACTCAGAATATTGTTACAGAAGATCGCAATGTTGAGAACAAGAGTGCCATCGGATTTATCTTTTCTGTCTTCATGTTTATGTTTATTATGGTGTATGGCATGCATGTCATGCGAGGGGTGATTGAAGAAAAGAGCAATAGAATTGTAGAAGTGGTGATTAGTGTCGTAAAGCCCGAGCATCTTATGGGTGCAAAAATTGTTGGGATAGGTCTCGTGGGCTTGACCCAAATTGCAGTTTGGTCACTTCTGTCTTGGCTTCTGTTTTTGGGATTTGGTGTTTATGCAGAAACATCAGGCATGCTCATCAACCTGATGGGTGAACAGGGCTCAGAAGTGGCCTCAACTGACTTTATGACTTTTATTCAGTCAAATGAGAAACTGGGGGTTTTGCTTCAAGTGAATTGGGGAATGATGCTTGGATGGTGCGCATTTTTTTACTTGGCGGGATTTGCCCTTTACGCATCACTGTTCGCAGCAATAGGCGCTGCAGTTGAACAAGAATCCGATGCCCAATATTTGCTGTTGCCTGCCATGGTGCCTTTGATGTTTAGCTATGTAGTGAACGTTTTCATCATTGAATCTCCTGACAGTATGCTTGCCACATTTTGTTCTTTCTTCCCTTTCACATCTCCGATTACAATGATGGTGAAGTTGAGTGTTGGCGTTCCGTGGTGGCATGTTGCAATTAGCGCCATTGTTCTGATCCTCACGGTGCTTCTGATGGTTAAGTTGGCAGGTAAAATATATAGAACCGGCATTTTAATGTATGGCAAAAAACCAAGTTTAAAAGAGATGGCGCGCTGGCTCATGTATAAAAACTCTTAATGCACCCCACGAAAGATCTACATAAGAAGGTTAAGTATAGAAGGGTAGCCGTGATTGATTGCGGAACAAATACATTTAATTTAAGAATTGTAGATGTTATTCCAGGTTTAGAAAAATGCGTTCGACCATGGACCAAAGTGTTCAGTCTCAGATTGGCCGTCAGACTCGGTAAAGGAGGGATAGATAAGGGTGTGATTAGGCCTGATAGGATTGCTCGAGGGCTTGATGCCATTGGTGTCATGAGAGAAGCCATTCGCAATTACCAAACCGATGAAGTATTCGTGATTGCGACGAGCGCTTTACGTGATGCATCCAACAGCAAGGTTTTTACGGAAAGTGTTCAAAACCTTTACGGTTATCATGTACATATTATTTCTGGCGCCTCTGAAGCATCGCTGATTCAAGAAGGTATTAAGCTCACGTATTCTCCTCCAGAAGGAGAAACAGTATTAACATTGGATATCGGAGGGGGGAGTACGGAATGTGTTATATGGGATAGGCAGAAGGTGATTTGGGCGCGGAGCTTTAATGTTGGTGTTGCGCGATTGCAAGCGCTATTTAAATTTTCTGACACGTTTGGCGAAGACGCTTATGAAAAAATGAAACCCTATCTTGATGACATGCTCGCACCACTTGCCCTCTCACTCTCAAACACCAATCCTTCGGTTATTCTAGGTTCGAGTGGGTCATTTGATACTTTTTATGCGCTGACCAAATCTGAATCTAAAAACGTTTTGCATGCGGGGAAGAATAAGAATCGGGATGATTCTCAACAAAAGATTAAATATCATCCAAGTGCAGATGTCATCGATGTTAACAAATTCGATGATTTGGCGAAAATTCTCATCAGAAATACACTCAAAGACAGATTAAATATGAGTGGCATGCCTCCCGATAGAGCTGATTTGATTCCATATGCCTCTGCCATTGTCAAGTGGATTCAAAACGAAACAGAGATCAAACACTTCTACAGATCTAAATATGCGATCAGGGAAGGGGTTCTGAGTAGAATCGTTGCGGGAGATATTGTGATTCCAGGTTTGACATCAAGTTTGGTTTAAGATATTCTGATTGTAACTTTCAGAAAGTAAAAAATCATGGCACATATCCTTATAATTGATGACGAACAGCCGATACGCGCTAGCCTGAGGGAGATTCTCGAATACGAGGGACATACGATTGATGAGGCAGAAGATGGCGCCGATGGCGTTATTACCGCTCAGAAAAAGCAATTTGATGTGGTGTTTTGTGACATCAAGATGCCTAAAATGGATGGCATTGATGTTTTAGATATGTTCAAGAAGAAGAATATCCTTACTCCAGTCATTATGATCTCGGGTCATGGTACCGTTGAAACAGCTGTTCAATCTCTTAAAAAGGGTGCCTTCGATTTCATTCAAAAGCCACTTGACTTGAATCGCATTTTACTAACGCTGAAGCATGCGCTAGATAAAGATGAACTCGAGAAGGAAACCAAGCGACTGCGCCGAAAAGTTCACCACAAAAAATCTTATCCAATTGTGGGTGAATCAAACGCAATAAAAGATCTTCTTGAAATGGTTGATAAGGTTTCAGAAACTGATGCACGCGTATTAATTACGGGCGGAAACGGATCGGGAAAGGAGCTCGTGGCGCGCCAACTGCACAACGGAAGTTCCAGGAAATCCAGTCCATTCATTGAAGTGAATTGTGCAGCTATACCTTCTGAATTAATTGAGAGTGAGCTGTTTGGTCATGAAAAAGGATCATTTACAAGTGCATTCAAACAACGGAAAGGTAAATTTGAACTTGCAAATGGTGGGACTTTGTTCCTTGATGAAGTAGGGGACATGGGGGCTGAAGCTCAGGCAAAAGTTTTAAGAGCACTCCAGGAAAATAAAATTACACGTGTGGGTGGTGACAAAGACATCCAGGTGGATGTAAGAATTGTATCGGCCACAAACAAAGATCTTAAAGTGGAGATATCTAAAGGAAACTTTCGTGAGGACCTTTTCCACCGTCTCGCAGTCATACCTCTCCATGTTCCATCACTGAATGACAGAAGAGAAGATATTCCCTTGCTTGTCAAACATTTTCTTGCACTTTTGGCAGAAGATCATGGTCAAGCGATCCCTAAGGTGGATAAAGATGCGTTGCGGCTTATCTGTCAAGCGGACTGGACAGGCAATGTACGTGAATTAAGGAACGTCATGGAGAGATTGTTAATTCTCACGCCTTCAGGCACTTCTATTTCAAGTGAAATAGTCAGTAAATACGCTCATTTGACAGTTTCTCCACTGTAACGTGTTAAAAATCAGGTTTTAAGAGGCAACTATGACAATGGTGTGTCGTCTATCTTGTTGTATAACAAATCAATAAGATGAATTAAAATGAATCCTTTTACATTACTTGGTTTTGAACTTTCCGGTTCTATTCAGTTGGCTTTGGTATTTATTGCCATCATTAGTGTCGTCGCAAACATCCTTCTTTTTGTAAAAGCGGATTTGCCTTGGTGGTCAGTATTTGTTCCATTTTACAACATTATGACCGGAATGAAGTTGATTGGACGCCCTACGTGGCATGCGTTTTTATTTTTTACACCTGCTGTAATTTACCTTTTCCCAAAAACGATTTTGGAAATTGCGCAAAGTTTTGGAAAGCATACACTGTCAGACTATATTTTAGCACTGGTCTTTAATGTGTTCTATATTTTGAGTTTAGGTCTTTCTCCGGAAGAAGAATATGTAGGTCCTGCTTACAAACGTTTAACGTTAAACACCAATAACGCATTAAGCGCGACTGAAGATATGAATCTCGCTTAATTGCGTGTTTCTCATGTCACTTTTATTTAGAGCAGACGATAAACCTTTACTTTATATGAGCCCTCCAGCCTTGCTGAGGGCTTCTTTTATGCCTTCTGGATAGGTTCCTCCGGCAGAGGCAAACATCGGTTGACCTCCTCCTCCTCCTCGGATATATCCAGCCAATTCTTTCACAATGTCCCCGGCTTTTAATCCTTTTTCAGAAATCACATCATCGCTGATTGCGACAGCTATACCTGCTTTCCCATTGTTTCTGGATGCGAAGACACCTACAAATGGAGCGTGTTCGCTTTTAAGCTGGAATGCAAGATCTTTGATTGATTTGGCATCGAGTTTGAGTTCGCACGCAATGAAATTAACGCCATTTTTATTGGTCATTTCTTTAACAAGATCTCCTTTTACGTTCCCCGCTTCTTTACGTTGTAAAACTTCGAGTTCTTTTGTCAGTTTCGCGTGGCTCGCCATGAGCTCTTCCACCGATTTGGGAAGATCTTTTGCACCTTTAAAACTTTCACGTATTTGGGTCAGGGCATTGCGGTCGTGATGTGCCATACTTAACGCGCCCGAACCTGTCACAGCTTCGATTCTTCTGATACCCGATGCGACTGATGTTTCTGTAGTAATTCGAAAAGTCCCTATTGAACCCGTTGCAGGGACATGAATCCCACCGCAGAGTTCTTTTGAAGATCCAAACCCGATCATTCTCACGGACGTCCCATATTTCTCTCCAAACAACATCATGGCTCCTGCCTTTTTTGCGTCTTCGAGTGCCAAATTGCGTCTTTCATCAAGCGGGATGTTAGCGAGAATCTTTTCGTTGACACGATCTTCAATTTTTTGGACGGTTTCAGATTCAATCTTTTCGAAATGAGAAAAATCAAACCGAAGGTTTTCTGGTCTTACAAGAGACCCCTTTTGCTCTACATGCGTCCCGAGAATATCTCTAAGTGCCTCATGTAGTAAATGCGTCGCAGAGTGATTCCTGGAAGATGCCACTTGATTTGTAACATTTACTTCTGCTTGGAATGTCGCTGCTGGATCGCTGGGAAGTTCAGTCAAGGTATGAACTATCAGATTGTTCTCTTTTTTTGTATCAATGACGTCGGTTTGATTGTTCCCTGAAATGAGTCGTCCAGTATCCCCTACTTGACCTCCTCCTTCAGGATAGAATGGTGTCTGGTCGAGTACAACTTGATAGGAGGTTTTACCCTTTGCTTCGACTTTGCGATAGCGCAATATGTCACAATTGCATGTTCTATGATCATAGCCTACGAATTCTGTTTTTGCCTCAGATGGCGTGACCTCCACCCAGTCTTCAGTGGATATTTTACCCGCAGAACGTGAACGCGACTTTTGGCCTTCAAGTTCCAAAGTAAATCCTTTCTCGTCTACACCCATGCCACTCTCCGACGCCATTAAAGCAGTGAGGTCGAAGGGGAATCCAAATGTATCGTATAGCGCGAATGCGGTCTGGCCTGAAAGCGTGTCGCCGGCACTCATGCCTTTAAGGTGTCCCTGGAGAAGCGCTATGCCGTGAGCAAGAGTTCGAAGGAAACTCTCCTCTTCTTGTTTGATGACTCTTTCGATCAGCTTATGCTGCGTGTTGAGTTCAGGAAAAGCATCACCAAGTGACAGAATCAATGCAGACACGAGCTCGTACATGAATGGTTTTTCAAATCCCAAGAATGAATATCCGTATCTGATTGCTCGACGAAGAATTCGACGAATGACATAGCCTGCACCAGTGTTTGATGGAAGTTGCCCATCACATATACTAAATGAAACCGCTCTAACATGATCTACAATGACACGAAAAGCGACATCCTTCGGATTGTCTCCCGAAGTGTATTTCTGACCACATAATTCAGATAGTTTATTAATAAGTGGGCTGAATACATCCGTGTCGTAATTGCTTTTCTTGCCTTGAATGGCCATGGCAAGTCGTTCAAATCCCATTCCTGTATCCACGTGTTTATTTGGCAGAGGAACAAGACTTCCGTTTGCCATTCTATTAAACTCCATAAAGACGAGGTTCCAAATTTCTACAACTTGTGGATGATCTTCATTGACTAACGTTGATCCTTTGGTGGTTTTTTTCTCTTCTATAGATCGAAGATCAATGTGAATTTCGCTGCATGGACCGCATGGCCCCGTTTCTCCCATTTCCCAGAAGTTGTCCTTTTTACTGGCGGGTAAAATGCGGTCTTCAGAGACATGTTTCTTCCAATATTTAATTGCATCTGTATCAATCTCTAGTTTGTCATCCTTGTCCCCTTCGAAAACAGTGACATATAAATCTTCTTTGTTGAGT
>MDSV01163014.1_pt1 | contig 14438 bp, 9 predicted proteins | sample 810851 | NCBI WGS metagenome assembly MDSV01 (sample SAMN05326640, study PRJNA326480) | marine metagenome | isolation source: seawater | place: Atlantic Ocean: North East | collected 2012 | reverse complement strand
CCCATACCAATATAAAAGTGAGTACTATTTGTTTAGGAACCATGACTTATGGGCGACAAAACTCTGAAATTGATGGACACCAGCAACTAGATTATGCCCATGATCATGGAGTTAATTTTATAGATACTGCAGAGATGTATCCAGTTCCTGCAGAAGCAACTAGGTACGGAAACACAGAGAGAATTATTGGTACTTGGATTAAAAAATCTAGAAAAAGAAATGACATAGTTTTAGCTACCAAAATTGCTGGTCCTGGAGATTACACCAAACATATTAGAACTACCGGCTTTTCAGAAAATTCTTTAAATGAAGCTGTTGAAAATAGTTTGAAACGCTTACAAACTGATTATATAGATTTATATCAACTCCACTGGCCTGACAGAAATACCAATAAGTTTGGAATAAGAGGTTTTAAACATCAAAAAAATGAATCTTGGGAAGACAACTTTAAAGAAGTTCTTCATTCACTGGATAAACTCATTAAATCTGGAAAAATAAGACAAGTTGGTCTTTCCAACGAAAATCCCTGGGGAGTAATGCGTTTTTTGGAAGAATCTAAAAATAATCTTCCTAGAATGATCACCATTCAAAATCCTTATTCTTTACTAAATAGACAATTTGAAGTGGGAAATGCAGAAATTTCTATAAGAGAAAATATTGGACTTTTGGCTTACTCCCCATTAGGATGTGGAGTGCTTTCAGGGAAATATATTCAGAAAAAAGATAAAAAAAATAGCAGACTCAATTTATTTAAAAGATTTGTTAGATATAGCAGTAAACAAAGTACAGAAGCCACCAAAATGTATTTAGAGATAGCTCAAAAAAACAATATGTCCCTTACTAAAATGGCTCTTGCATTTATCAACCAACAACCATTTGTAACCAGTAATATTATAGGTGCTACTAATTTAGAACAGCTAAAGGAAAATATAGATTCTATCAAAATAGAATTAAAATCTGAAACGCTCAAAGAAATAGAAAAAGTTCATGAATTAATTCCCGATCCAGCAACTTAATTTTTAAATAGTTAGTGAATTAAAAAATTAGCTTACTTTCGCGAAAAATTTTACTAATGGAATTCAATTTAAAAGACATTCTCACCATATTTATGGTTCTTTTTGCAGTTATTGATATTATTGGTAATATACCTATTATCATTGACTTAAGACAGAAAGCTGGACAAATACAGAGCGAAAAAGCAAGTTTAATTGCAGGATTTATCCTTATAATATTTTTATTCATTGGAGAGCAATTGTTAAGTATTATTGGAATTGATGTTCACTCTTTTGCCGTTGCAGGTTCTCTAATAATATTTTTTATAGCTCTCGAAATGATTTTGGGAATCAAAATATACAAAGACGATAAAAACCCATTGAACGCTACGGTATTTCCATTAGCTTTTCCACTAATAGCCGGTCCTGGTAGTCTTACAACTCTGCTTTCTTTAAAAGCTGAATTTAGCAATACCAATATAATTATTGCTATTATTATTAATATGCTATTTATATATATCATATTAAAGGGTTCTAATAGAATTGAAAAAATGATTGGTGAAAATGGAATTGGTATTATAAGAAAAATTTTTGGTGTAATTTTATTAGCAATTTCTATAAAACTTTTTACAACCAACATAAAATTGTTGCTTTGACATTTTTTGCCTCTAAATATATTTCTATGTATTGTAGTTGTTTTGGCATAAATCTTGTACTTTTATAACTGAAAACTTAAGACTATGAAGACTACTAAAATATTTATTTATCTATTTATTTCATCAATCATTTTCACTTCTTGTGCTATCGTAAAACCAGGTGAAGTTGGTGTAAGACAAAAGTTTGGAAGATTAAAAGGAAATATTGTATCTCCTGGGCCAGCCCTTATAAACCCTTTTACGACCATTCTGGTAAAAATTCCTACAAGAACCGTAAACAGAGAAGTTAAATTAAACTTGCCATCAAAAGAAGGGTTGAATGTGAGTGCTGAAATATCCATACTTTACCATGTAAAACAAGAAAAAACCATAGATATTATAAATGAAGTTGGAGCTAACTTTGATAGAGTTTTAATACTAAGTACATTTAGATCTGCATCAGCAGATGTTTGTGCTAAATTTTATGCAAAAGATATGCACTCTGGTAAAAGAGGAGTAATTGAAGAAGAGATTAAGACAAGAATGAAAAAACTATTAGAAAATCGTGGTTTTGTTATTGAAGCCGTACTACTAAAAAGCATTGCATTACCTTCTGGACTTTATGCAGCTATAGAATCGAAGCTAAGAGCAGAACAACAAGCACAGCAAATGGAATTTGTTTTGCTTAGAGAACAAAAAGAAGCTGATAGAAAGAGAATTGAAGCAGAAGGAATTAGAGATGCCCAAAAAATTATTAAAGAAGGATTAACCGATGGAAACATTGAGTGGAGAAGTTTAGAAGTATTAAAAGAAATTGCTACATCCCCTAACGCTAAACTTATACTAACAGACGGTAAAACACCTGTATTAATAAATGGTGAAGATTAATATTTTCTCATTTAAAATTATTAATTTACATGGTGATAATGGAGAACACTTTTAATCTTTATTGGACTCATTAACCCAAATTGTACTAGGCTCTTCAGTTGGAGAATTAGTTTTAGGTAAAAAAATTGGTAATAAAGCCATTCTTTGGGGTGCTATTGCAGGCACTATTCCAGATTTAGATGTATTTCTAAGATACTTCACTGATGAAATATCGGCAACTGAAATGCATAGGGGATTTTCCCACTCATTTATTTTTGCTGTAATAATTGCCCCTCTGTTAGCCTGGATTGCTAAAAAATTACATTACCAATTAAAGGATGTTTCTTTTGCAAATTGGTGTAAATTGTTTTTTTGGACTACAGTTACCCACCCCTTACTGGATGCGCATACTACCTGGGGAACTCAATTTTTTTGGCCATTTAACTACCGATTAGCTTATCAAAATATTTTTGTGGTAGATCCTCTTTACACTTTTCCATTTCTTACTTTTCTAATAATTACTATGACATTAAAAAAAGAACAACCTAAAAGAGCAAAATTTAATAAGATAGGATTGTCTTTAAGCTCAACGTATTTATTATTAACCCTAATTTTCAAATGGATTTCTTTTGAAGAATTTAAAGACGGATTACAAAATCAAAAAATTGAGTATGTTGAAATGGACACTAAACCCTCTCCTTTAAATGCAATACTTTGGTCTTCCTTAATAGAAACTGATCAAGGTTACAGAACTGCTTATTATTCCCTATTTGACAGTCAAGAAATCACATATTCAAAAGAATTCAAAAAAAATCACGAATTATTAGCACCCTACTCTGATCAAAAAATTGTGCAACAACTAATAAATATTTCTGCAGGCTGGTATAGAGTTGAAGAAAAAGAAGGGAAATTACTTTTTTGGGATTTACGTTTTGGCCAAATGGGAATGGATGTTAATACTGCATCTTTTTTATGGTATTACGAACTTAATATTGATTCAAATGGTAGAGTTTCAGCAAAGAAAACACAACCTAAAATAACTAATTTTAAAAAACTATTTTTATCACTTTTTAATAGAGTTAAAGGGAATTAGATACGTAAAACAATTCGTACTATAAATGAATCCATTTTCCAAACTTTTCAAAAGATGTTTATTCGAATACTATGATTGATCTCATACTAACAAAAAAAGAGAGCCCATGGAGGCTTTTTTTGTTATAAAATTTTAACACAAAAGTTAAACAATAAACTTATCTTTGTCCGATTTTAAAAAATGAAAGCAAGAAAGTATATAATCTTTATAATTCTATTTTTAGTCCTAGCCTTAGTAGTATTGGTTGGAAGTACAAGTTATCAATTTGGAGTAAGTTATGGTGAATCTCATGCTGAAGAAATTAGATCTTCTCAAATAAAAAATGTTAGTGGAGTAGAGACTGAAAAATTTGCCAACGTTCAATTAGTTGTTAATGAACCCTATCCGGTAAAAGTCTCCAGTTCTGGTAGAGTAATTCCTGGAACGATTATCAATATTTCTACAGAAGTTCAAGGTGTTTTAAACAGCTCGATTAATCTTAAAAAAGGAACTTCTTTTTCAAGAGGAGATCTTTTATTTAAAATTAGAGACATTGATGCTAAACTAATGTTAGCAGCTAGAAAAAGTAATTATTTGAGTTTATGGACTTCTGTACTCCCGGACTTAGCAACTGACCATTCTGAACAATATGAAAAATGGTATGCTTTTTTCAATGGTATAGTTGTCGATCAGCCACTGGCTGATTTTCCTTCATTTAATTCAGCAAGAGAAAAAAACTTTATTATATCAAGAAATCTTCTTGCTGAATATCTAAACATTAAAAGTGATGAATATAAACTAACCAAATACCAACAAACCGCTCCTTTTAATGGATCCATTATTGAGGCATATAGCGACCAAGGTGCCATTGTTAACCCTGGGAGTCCAATAATACAAATTATGAGAAATGATGAATTGGAAATTGAAATTCCAGTAACAGTAAAATATATGCAACAAATTAAAATAGGTAGTAAAGTAACACTTAATGAAAATGGCATCAATTTCGAAGGAACTGTATTAAGAAAAGGCGACTTTATAAATTCAAAAACTCAAAGCGTCCCTGTTTATGTAAAACCTAGTAAGAATCATTCGCTTTATTATGGAATGTATGTAGAAGCGTATTTAGAATTTGAAAATACTCATGAAGTGTGTAGAATACCTAGAAAAGCTGTTTTTGGAAAAAATCAAATTTATGAGGTAAAAAAAGACAGCACTATCAAAACAATTAGTATAAATGTTAGATCTAGCGATGATAAATTTTACTATGTAGATAATTTAAAAGATTCTACCTTATTTGTCAACCAGCCATTAATAAATGCTAAAGACAATACTAAGATAACTCCGGTATTTTAAAAGTATGAAAAAACTCATTGCCTATTTTATAAAATTTCCAATTTGGGCTAACGCTTTAATAGTCATCACTGGAATAGCAGGTATTTTGAGTTTGTTTATTATGCCTAAGTCATTTTTTCCGGAAATGAATCCTAATAGAGTTTACATTAATGTTTCCTATCCAGGTGCATCTCCTAAAGAAATTGAAGAAGGCATTACTACAAAAATTGAAGAATCACTTAATGGAATTCAAGGAGTTAAAGAAATAACTTCTAAATCTTCCGAAAATATTTCCAGTATTACAGTTACAGGTGTAGAAGGTATAGATGTAGATAAAATGCTTCAAGATGTCAAAAACTCTGTAGATGGAATAAGTCAATTTCCATCAGGTGCTGAAAAACCTTTGGTTTTTGCACAGACTTCTAGGGGGATGGGAGGTCTCTCAAATGTTGTTGGATTTTATTCACTCTACGGGCCAGATGATTTATGGAAACTAAAGAAAATGGCGGAAAAAGTAGAGCAAGATTTGTTAGCCTCTAAAGAAATAAGTCAAATTGATGTAGTTGGCTACCCTCCTGTAATAATTGCCGTAGATATAAGAGAAAATGACTTACTAAAATATGGACTTAGTTTTAACTATATTTCCAATATTATTAAATCTAGTAATATAGATCTTTCAGGTGGAAGTGTTAAAACAGAAGATGAAGAAATTATCATTCGTTCAATGAACAGATCTACTGATCCAGAAATGGTTAAAGAAACGGTAATTTTTGCTCAACCAAACGGGGATTTAATAAGACTAAAAGATATTGCTGATGTAAATCTTGACTTTTCTGAAATTCCTCTTAAAAATTATGTAAATGGAAAAAGAGGGGTAAGTTTTATTGTTAAAAAAACAACCGATGAAGATTTAGAAAAAATTGCTTCAGAAATGACCGAATATATTACCCAATTCAACAATAACAAGAATGAATTTCAAATGAGAACTTTATTCCAATTTGCCGATTTATTAGATCAAAGAATAGAAACTTTAAGTTACAATTTAGTTATTGGTTTATTTTTAGTTTGTTTTGTACTAGGACTTTTTCTGAGCCTTAGACTTTCTCTTTGGGTTGCATTTGGAATTCCTTTTTCATTTATTGGAATGTTATCTTTTGGGATCATGTATGGAATGACCATCAATATGATTTCGCTTTTTGGAATGATATTAGTTGTTGGGATCTTAGTAGATGATGGAATAGTAATCGCTGAAAATATTTATGCTCACTTTGAAAGAGGTAAATCTCCAATGAAAGCTGCTCTTGATGGAACTACAGAAGTTATGAATGCTGTATTTACCTCTGTTTTAACAACAGTATTTGCATTTTCAACATTACTTTTTGTTGGAGGTGAAATGGAAATGATGCAAGAAATGGCATTTAGTGTCATTGCATGTTTATTGTTTTCTCTATTGGAAGCATTTTTAATTTTACCCTCACATTTAGCAAGTAAAAAAATTCTTAATCCTGATAAAAAGAAAAAAGATAAATTAAGATCAATCCTAGAAAAAGGGGTTCATGTTGTTAGAGAAGGCTATGGGAAAGTATTAGAAAAAATTCTTCAAAGGCACCGTCTTCATGTATGGGGACCAATGGGGTTTATAGGATTAGTTGTATTGCTTTTTAATTTTGGAATAATTAGATGGACTTTTTTTCCAAGTATACCGTTTGATAGTATTTTAGTAGAGTTTACCTACCAGCCTGGAGAAAGAGAAACTAGAACTGAAAATTTTCTTTGGTACTGTGATTCCATAGTCAATGACTACAATGAGGAATTAATAGAAAGATTTAACGATACCATAATTACTTATAAAGCCGTTAGCGTGGGTAGTACGGAAAATTTAGGAGAAGTGGGTTCTCATGTGGGTTCATTAAGAATTTCTGTAAAAGAAAATAAATATATTTCTACAATAGATATGTCTAATGAACTTAAAGAAAAATTTCCAAAAGATTCAACTAGATTTTTAGAAAAATTTTCTGTTGGAGGACAACAAAGATTTGGAAAGGCAGTATCCTTATCTCTCCAGAGCGAAAATAGGCAGGAATTGCAAAATGCAGCTAATTGGATGAAAGATCAATTAGGTAGATTTCCTGAAGTAAAAAGTGTAATAGACAATAGCGGAATTGGGAATAGAGAACTTCATTTAGAACTCAAAAATAAAGCTTATCTACTAGGACTTAATGAATTAACCATATCCAACCAAATAAGACAAGGTTTTTTTGGTCAAGAAGTTCAAAGGTTAATTAAAGGACGGGATGAAGTTAAAATTTGGTTAAGATATCCCTACAAGGATCGAAATTCTGTGGAAGATTTTGAAAATACTAGAATAAAAACAGAAAGTGGGCAAGAATTTCCTCTTAGAGAACTAGCAGATTATTCCATAAAAAGAGGTAAAATTAAAATCAATCATATAGATGGGAAAAAAGAAGTAAGAGTAAATGCCTCTCTTACTGATGCTGAACTTTCCGGCCAAGTAAATTCTCAAATTGAAAAAGAAGTTTTACCTAAAATGACTGAACTTTTTCCAAATGTAGACTATCAAATAAAAGGTCAGGCAGAAAGAGCTGCTGATTCTGGAATGAGACTAGGTATTGCTTTTCTTATAAGTATTGTTCTCATTATGATCACCATTTCACTAAACTTTAAATCTTTTTATCAAAGCAGACTTATTTTAATGGTAGTTCCTGTAGGAGTTTTCAGTGCTTTATTAGGTCATGGTATTGTGGGTAAACCCTTTTCTACATTAAGTGTTTGGGGAGTTGTTGCATTAGTAGGAATACTAGTTAATGATGCAGTAGTGATGTTGGATCAATTTAATAAAAATCTAGCGTTGGGAATGAATATCAAGGAAGCTGTATTAAAAGCTGGCATATCCAGATTTAGAGCAATTATATTAACTACTATAACAACAGTAGCTGGTTTATATCCATTGATATTGGAAGAAAGTTTTCAAGCACAATTTTTAATTCCAATGGCCATTTCAGTTGCTTATGGAGTTTTATTTGGAACTATTATCCTTCTTCTATACTTCCCGCCTCTTATCGTATATTTTAACGATATAAAAAGAACTAAAAAATGGATTATTGAAGGGGGTAAAACTGCACCAAGTTGGAGTGAAGTGGAACCTGTAATTGAAAATTTAAATAGAGTAAAAGAGTTTGAAGAATAAGGTTTTTTACATATTACTTTTTTTAAGTTTTCAATCTATTTCACAAGATTCTCTATCCCTAAGCAAAGCAATTGAGATTGGTCTTGAAAAAAATTATGATATCAGACTCACTCTTAAAAATGTAGAAATAAATACTTTATTAAATGATTGGGGTGAGGCAGGTAGACTTCCTCAACTTACAATTAATTTGGGTCAAAACAATTCACTTTCTGATCAAAGAAAGAATCCCATATCTTTTGCTCCGTACCTCTTTCAATCTACTGATCTTAGTAGCAATGCTGCATTAAATTGGACTCTATTTAATGGTTTTGGTATAAAAGCTAATAAAATAAAATTAGAACAATTGCAATTACAAAGTGAAAATACAGCAACACTAGCTATTGAAAACACTATTCATGGTATAATTTTAGCCTATTATCAAGCTAAAATGCAATTAGAACAGCTTAGCTTACTTAATAATATAGTTCAACTTTCTTACGAAAAATACTCTCAACAGCAAATTAAAAGCAATATTGGAATTGGGGTGAAATTTGATTTACTCCAATATGAAAGTAACTTATATACTGATAGCACAAATATAGTATTACAGCAATTAAGTTTAAATAATGCTATTAGAAATTTGAACTTAATTATGGGTGAAGATGTAGAAAAGAAATGGTTCTTAACCTCAAAAATAAAACCTGAATTAAATAATAAAAATTTTTCAGTTCTAAAAAAAGAAATGTTATCTAACAATACCAATATTAAAAATCAATATATCAATATTGCATTAACTCAACAAGATATCTCTTTGGCCAAATCCCAATTTTATCCCATTATTAACTTTAATGCTGGTTTAAATACTAGTTTTGGTCAGTTAAGTACAAAAGATGTTAATGCCCCTATTGGAAATGCAGCAAGTAGAAATTTAAATTATTACGGTAATTTCACACTTAATTTTAAATTATATGACGGAGGCAAAGTTAAAAGAGGAATAAAAGCTTTAGAAATTCAAAATGAAGTTGACCAACTTCAAATGGCTCAGATGACCAATCAACTTATCTTTGAATTAAAAAATGTTTATGAATTATATCAAACTAGAACTAAAATATTTGAATTAACTAAAAAAGCATTTGTAGTAAGTCAAAGTAATTTAGAAATTGCCAAATTAAAAGAACAAAGTGGATTAATTAATTCCTTTAACTTCAGAGATATTGAAATGGCCTATTTATCTGCAGGTGTAGCTCTTTATCAAGCAAGTTATGATTTATTAGAATCCAATGCTACCCTACTAAAAATGACTGGAAAAATAATTCAAAGCCAATAAATTTTTTTCATTAATAGTATGCATGCATACTATTAATTTATTTATATTTATAGAAACGTTTTTCATGAAACCACAAGAAACGGTAGACTTTCATATTAGATGGTCTTGGTATAATATATCAAGAATGTATAATTCAAAAGCCAATGAATTTGGTGGAACCATGTCAATTGGTTATGCTTTATTAAATATAGATAGAGATGGAACTCCTTCTACAAAATTAGGGCCTAAAATGGGCATGGAACCTAGAAGTCTAACGAGGATGATCAAATTATTAGAGAAAAATGGTTGGATTACGAAAGAGGTAAATAATAAAGATAAAAGAATGGTCAACCTTCATCTTACCGAAAAAGGTCAAAAAATGAGAAATAAATCTAGAGAATATGTGATTGAATTCAATAAGAAAATATATGATGAAATAAATATTGATGATTTAGAAACTTGTTTTCGAGTACTTAATAAAGTTAATACCATTATAGATAGTAAAAATATTTTTAAATAATATGATTAAAAACATAAAAAATGCTGTTGTGCTAGGGTCAGGAATCATGGGTTCTGGGATCGCTTGTCATTTAGCTAATATTGGACTAGAAGTTCTATTACTTGATATAGTTGCTGAAAAAGATCAAGCAAATTCTAATATAGAAATTAGAAATAGTTGGGTAAACTCTTCCTTAAAAAATGCAGTAAAATCTAAGCCCTCGCCTATTTTTAATAAATCGGTTTTAAATAATATTAGTACTGGCAACTTTACTGACGATTTTGAAAAAATTAAAAATTATGATTGGATTATTGAAGTAGTTGTTGAACAACTCAAAATTAAAAATATCATCTTTGAAAAAGTAGATCGATACCGTAGAAAAGACTCCATTATATCTAGTAATACTTCTGGAATACCCATAAATAGTATGATCAAGGGAAGATCAGAAAATTTTAAATCTCATTTTTTGGGTACTCATTTTTTCAACCCTGCACGTTATTTAAACTTATTAGAAATCATCCCTTCTACTTTCACGAATCCAAAAATAATTGATTTTATGATCGAATTTGGAGAAAAAATATTAGGCAAAACTTCTGTTCTATGTAAAGATACTCCAGCATTTATAGCTAATAGAGTTGGCGTATTTGCTATTCAAGAACTTTTTCATATTGTAAAAAAAATGAATCTCTCTGTTGCGGATGTTGACCTGCTTACAGGTCCCATTATGGGTAGACCTAAGTCAGCCACCTTTAGAACATGTGATGTAGTAGGATTAGATACTTTGATTCATGTTGCAAATGGTTTAAAATTAAATTGTCCAAAAGATGAAAGAAAAAGTGTATTTCAACATCCGGAATTTATATTAAAAATGCAAGAAAATAATTGGTTGGGTAGTAAATCTGGTCAAGGATTTTACAAGAAAATAATAGACAAAAATAAACAGAAAGTTATTCTTGAATTAGACCTGAATTCTTTAGAATATAAAGTGTCAAAAAAGACCAAATTTGAAACTATAACAAAAGCAAAAAAAGAAGATTCATTATCAAAAAGGATTAAAGTTCTTTTTAATGGTGAAGATCAAGCGGGAGAATTTTATAAGAAAATATTAGCTGGCGTATTTAGTTATTCTGCCTGTAGAATACCTCAAATTTCAGACCAAATTTACTTATTAGACGAAGCTATGAAAGCCGGGTTTGGTTGGGAAATGGGGCCGTTTGAATTATGGGATGCAGTAGGGTTTAAAAATGGTCTTTCCCAATTAAATAGATATAACTTAGCCATACCTAAATGGGTTCAGCAAATATCCAAGGAAGAAGACTTTAAATTTTATAAAATTGAAAAAAACAGTCAGCTTTTTTATAATCAAAGTACCTTAAGTTACGATTCTATCCCAAATCAAGCTGAAAATATTTCTCTTAAAAATTTAGATGAAAGTTCCGTGGTATGGAAAAATAATGAAGCTTCTATTATTGATATTGGAGACGGAATTATCAATGTAGCTTTTCATTCTAAAATGAATACTATAGGAAGCGAAATTCTTCAAGCATTAAATTACGCTATTGATATTTCAGAAAACGGACAATATAAAGGAATAGTTATTGCAAATGACGGTCCTAATTTTTCTGCAGGAGCTAATGTAGGAATCATTTTTATGCTAGCTGTTGAGCAAGAATTTGAAGAGCTCGAAATGGCGGTAAAAACATTTCAGGATACTACCATGAGATTGAGATATTCATCGATTCCGATTATAGCTGCTCCTCACGGTATGACTCTTGGTGGAGGATGTGAAATCTGTTTGCATGCAGATAAAGTAATTGCTCATGCTGAAACTTACATGGGATTAGTAGAGTTTGGAGTCGGATTAATACCTGGAGGAGGAGGCACTAAAGAAATGGCACTTAGATTTTCGGATGGTCTAAGAAATGGGGATATGAGAATTAATCGTTTTAGAGATAATTTTTTAACAATTGGCCAAGCAAAGGTTTCTAGTTCAGCTAATGAAGCAATGGAATTTGGTTTTTTAAGAAATGGAATTGATGAAATAGTTATTTCAAGAAAAAATCAAATTTCTTATGCTAAACAAACGTGTTTAAATATGATAAAGAAAGGCTACATACAAAAAAACAGAAGAAAAGATATTACAGTTCTTGGACAAGAAGGACTTGGAATTGTATATGCTGGAGCTAATTCTATGATGTCTGGAAATTATATGTCAAAACATGATCAACTTATTTCTGAAAAATTAGGTTTTGTCCTTTCTGGAGGAGATCTCTCTCAAATAACACAAGTATCTGAAAAGTATTTATTGGAGTTGGAAAGAAAAGCATTTTTGGAATTATGTTATGAAAAAAAGACCCTAGAGAGAATCCAGAGTTTATTACAAAAGGGTAAAATATTAAGAAATTAAATTATGAAAACAGCATATATTGTAGGAGGATATAGATCTGCCGTTGGTAAATCATCTAAAGGGATTTTTCGATTTACTAGACCTGATGAAATGGGAAAACAGGTTATTGAATATTTACTAAAAGATTTTCCAGAACTAGAAAAAGAAAGGATAGATGATGTTATTGTTGGAAATGCCACTCCAGAAGCAGAACAAGGCCTGAATCTTGGAAGAATGATTTCTTTAATGGGACTTAACACGGACGTAGTACCTGGAATGACTATAAATAGGTATTGTTCTTCAGGACTCCAAAGTATTGCTTTAGCTAAATATCAAATCGAATCCGGAGCTGCAGATTGTATTATTGCAGGGGGGATAGAATGTATGTCTCCCATTCCATTTGGAGGATGGAGGATTGTACCTCACCATAAAGTAAGTAAAGACAATCCTGAATGGTATTGGGGAATGGGACTTACTGCAGAAGCAGTAGCTGAAAAATTTAACGTTAGCAGATCGGTTCAAGACGAGTTTGCTTTGAATTCGCATCTCAAAGCTATTTCGGCTATAGAAAAAGGGAAATTTGAAGATGAAATTGCTCCCATAAATATCAATCATATCTTTTTAGATGACAATGAAGAAAAAATTGAAGAAAATTATATCGCCAATGTAGATGAGGGACCAAGAAAAAATTCTAACCTAGAAGCACTCTCAAAATTACGTCCCGTTTTTAAAAATGGAGGTACGGTAACAGCTGGAAACTCATCACAAACATCAGATGGAGCAGCATTTGTAATGGTTATGTCTGAGTCTTTAGTAAAAGAATTAAATATAGATCCACTAGCAAGACTCATTTCTTATAAAGTAATTGGATTAGATCCCAAAATTATGGGGGTTGGCCCACTATACGCAATTCCAAAAGCTTTAAAAATGGCAGGGTTAAAGCAAAAAGATTTACAACAAATTGAACTTAACGAAGCATTTGCTTCTCAGTCTATTGCAATAATAAAAGAACTTGATTTAAACCCTGAAATTGTGAATGTAAATGGAGGTGCTATTGCATTAGGGCATCCCTTAGGTTGTACAGGAGCTAAACTCACTGTTCAATTACTCAATGAAATGAGAAGAAGAAAACAAAAAATAGGAGCTGTTACCATGTGTGTAGGAACAGGTCAAGGTGCATGTGGAATTTTTGAACTTTTAAATTAGCAATATCATGAATACTATTAAAAAAAATGATCAAATACTTAAAGGGGGTGAATTTCTTATAAAAGAAACTCATGCTAGTGAAGTGTTTATAAGAGAGGAATTTGGAGAAGAACAAATGATGATGCTTAATGCAACTAAAGAATTTTCTGAAAAAGAGGTCAGACCTAATTTAATGCGATTTGAAGAAAAAGATTATGATTTAGTAGAAAAATTAATGCGAAAAGCCGGGCAACTGGGTTTACTAGCAATAAGCGTACCTGAAAAATATCAAGGTTTAGGAATGGGTTTTAATACAAGTATGCTTATATGTGAAGAAATATCTAGCCTTACTGGATCTATTGCAACTGCATTTGGAGCACATACAGGCATAGGAACTCTTCCCATTTTACTATATGGTAACGAAGATCAGAAAATGCATTATTTACCTAAAATATCTTCTGGTGAATGGATGGCTTGTTATAATTTAACTGAGCCAGATGCAGGGTCTGATGCTAATTCTGGAAAAACCAAAGCAGTTCTAACTGCGGATGGGGAACACTATGAAATAACAGGACAAAAAATATGGATTTCTAATGCTGGTTTTGCTCATGTTTTTATTGTATTTGCAAGGATAGAAGAGGATAAAAATATTACTGGCTTTGTATTTGAGAAAGATCAAGTTCAAGGACTGACATTAAATGCAGAAGAACAAAAATTAGGAATTCGATCTTCTTCCACTAGACAAGTATTTTTCAATAAAGTAAAAGTGCCTAAATCAGCAATGTTAGGAAAAAGAGGGGAAGGTTTTAAAATAGCAATGAATGCACTAAATGTTGGCAGAATTAAATTGGGTGTTGCTGTAACTGGCGCAGCTAAAAAAACAATTAATTATGCATTATCTTATGCTAATGAAAGAATACAATTTAAAACACCAATTTCATCATTTGGGGCAATTCAATATAAGATTGCAGAAATGG
>MDSV01009247.1_pt1 | contig 14438 bp, 8 predicted proteins | sample 810851 | NCBI WGS metagenome assembly MDSV01 (sample SAMN05326640, study PRJNA326480) | marine metagenome | isolation source: seawater | place: Atlantic Ocean: North East | collected 2012 | reverse complement strand
ATATGAAAATGGATATGCTCCTTAACACAACATTGCCGACCTATGAGGGGGAAACTCCAGGTTCTTATTTTTGGACTAAGTTGATTTATTGGATTTGCCACAGGATTAGCAAAGTACAATATCGTTCAATAGAAGCATCCGGGATGGAAGGAATACCTAGAGATCGTGGCTCTCTATGCTGTGCCTGGCATACAAATGGGATACTAGATGCATTGCAAATAACATTGAATCATCCAGAGTACTTTGTATTAGGTGCCCGACATGATTTAGTGACCCGTCCAATATTGGGTTGGTGGACTAGAAAGATGGCGGTTCAGCCAGTGGTTAGAAAGGCTGAATTGCTACGCGGCGGCTGTACAGAAGAAGAGGCAAATATTCTAAACGGGCGCTCTCTGATGACTCTTGCCTCAGGAATTTCACACGGCTATGGATGTGTTTTATTCCCCGAAGGAACTAGTCATAACAACTCATACATGCTAAGATTTAGAACCGGGCCAATGCGCACAGTTCTCGCTGCAAGCGCTCTCGCAAAGGCTTCAGGTAAGGAATTGCCAGTATTGATTCCGATGGGACTTCATTTTAGAACAAGAGAATACTTCCGCACCGACGTTTGGGTTGAGTACGGCGAGCCAATACAAGTTGAGGGCAGTGATGTGCCACAAAATCTAGTCGATGCAGTTTCTACCGGAACATGGTCGGAGCCACCGGCAGAATCAGTGTTTAAGCTGAGGGATAAATTAAGGCAAGAATTAGTGCCATTAAGCCCAAATACCTATTCATGGGAAGAATATAGAGGCCTACTGCTCTTAGGGCACATCAAAGGAAGGATGGAAAATAGTCCCCCTAAATCTTGGCGCGGAGAAGTTGAACAAGCCCGAAATCTTAGAGATAAGTATTGTATAGAATCAAACTTCAACGATGCTGATGATTTACAACCTGAAAAAATTACAAATTCGCTAGTCTCAAAATCTGAACAGGCAGCAGAATTACTCCACAAAAATGGCCTAGATGGAAGGGATTTAAACAACGACTCTACGAATCTGGTAAAGCCAAAACTGAGCAAATTGCCACTTGCAACAATTAGAATTGGGCTTTTTACCGCACTACTGCCAATCTTTTTGATATCGCTATTACCGCAGATGATCTTAGGCAGAGTACTAGGAGATTCTACCGATGAGGGTATTGATGCAAGGACTTCTTACCAATTTTTAGCAGCAATGTTTGGCTCTATCATAATTTGGCCAATTTCATCGACATTAATTGTCGCGCTATTTTATTGGCAAAGTGGGGCTATCGAGGATATCACGGATATAACTTGGACAGAAGCCTTTGGAAATTCACAATTAGGTATGGGTTTGTCGATCTTTATGTTATGGTTGGCAATGTTTCCAATTTCGCTTTTCACTGGCCGTTTATTTTCCTTGGTATGGGACGATTATGTCGACTTAAGAGGATACATTCGGAAACTAAGATTGCCTAAGCAAGATAGGATTGAATTGTTCGAAATAATCACCGGAATAAAGCAGGATTTGTCCAGTTCAAAGTAAATCTTGGGTTTGATTCAAACGGTATGAGTTATTCGGGGTTAACGTGACACCAAGTGAAACGGTATCCTTAGTCAGAAAATGGCTTGATGAAGAAAGATTGTTTGTCAAGGAGCAAAACGATCCAAGAGCCCATGCCCATTTCTTAATCAAATATCCTCAAGGTAAGCAGGGCCACATGTTTGCAGTGGTAGTTCCCAAAAATAGGGATCTTGTAGCCATCTCTAGTATGACGAGAGTCGACAAAGGCCAACAAGATGAAATGAGCAATCACATGAAGGATGACAAAGATGGTTGGTCTGAATGGATACATGAGGCCAGATTGCAATTGATTAGCTCGTCGGTAGATTGGGGGATTCATATGGGCCATCAAGGTAACAAGAAACCTGGTCCATTGCAAGCATTTAATGTCAGTTTGCCGATTTGGTTTGATGGTTTATCAAAAAATGAATTCATGCACTCGCTAAGAAGACTTTGGCTAGCCAAGCTTGGAATTATTCATGAGATAAAATATTCATATGGCCCAGGTGTAGGAAAACCAGGCCCTGTAGACGATTGGCAAAATAGGAACTCTCCCAATATTGAGCCACCAAAATCAAAATCTAATGAGCCTGAAAGCATAGAGGTAGAATTCGATGAAAAAATGTCATTTGGGACGAGTTTTGACCCTTCTGAATGGGCTTAGCGCATTATGCAAAATATGACCTGAAAGGGTCGTAGTTAAGTACCATGAAAACATGGTTTAGATGTCGTAAGAGGGAATTGTCTATGAGTCAAACATTCAAATCTGTAAGTTTAGTATTGATTATGTTATTATCTGTCTTGTCCGGAATGGTCGTTGCAAGCGATTATGCCGAGGCAAATACGGTAGTGATTACCGAGCCACAACAGATTGTTGATGGCGGATCAGCATCAGATACACAAACCGCAATAGTAGGCGATAGCCAAGGAAATGTACACATCATTTGGGCACGAAATAATTTACATCTTTATTATTCAATGTTGGCGAGTAATGGCGAAGTGCTAATCGATGCAACACAAATAACCAATCCTGGAATTCACAAAGTCTGGCACCCTGATGCAGCAGTTGATGAGGACGACAACATCCACATTGTTTGGACCGATAAATCAGGAACTCACAAAATCATGTATGCTGCGTTGAGCCCGTACAAAATACAACCATTCAATGGACAAACCTCAACCGATGGCGCCATAACTGGTATTGATGATACAGTAATTTCACAACGCTCTCAAGATCGAGATTGGCCATCTCTCGATATCGATTCTCAAGGCAATGTCCACATTGCTTGGGAAGACGAGTATGATGAACTTGAAAAATTCTTTAATCAACCGCAAATATACTATTCAATGATTGAACCAGATTTTGTTACTCAAGATGTAATAACTCTGTTTGATGACACACTACTAACTCCAATTATCGGCCACAAAGGTCACCCGGATATCGTTGTTGACGCTAACGACCAAGTGCAAATTGCCTGGGACGATACCCGTGGCGGTAAGGTGGAATTGGTATTCGTCATTGATACTTCAGGTTCGATGTATTCTGAATGGGCAGACGTATGTACAGTAATTTATGGAGGTTCTTTCTCAGACGGATCCTCATTTGAAGGTATCAAACCACTTCTTGAAGTTGCTAACATGACTGTTTATGAAACAATCTACGGTCTTGATGGTGGTTTTGGACTACCATCGGCTGCTGATAGTGGAGATTGTGCAGGGTATAATCAAAACTCAGGGCCTCGCTCAACTCCACTAGGAGACGGTGACGATTCAGGTGGTATCAGGACTCTGTCTACAACAGTTTACAACGGAAACCCATATTCTGGAAACTCCGGAGAAGATTGGGGCCCGGGAACAAATTGGGCTTGTTTATCTTGGAGAGATGCTAATGACAATGTCCCAGGAAGTCCACTGGCTGGCGGACCTAACCACAAGTGGAACCCAAATGCGACAAAAATAGTACTCCCTGTTTCTGATGAAGGTCCAAAAGATGGCGACCCATCTCAACAAGCAGATGATATCAACTCAATCAATGAAGCACACGATAGTTGTGTTAGGGCAGGAGTCATTCCAATCGGTCTGTACGGCCAAGGTTACGGTGGAGCAGGAAATATTCAATCGCATTTCTTAGATTTGGCAAAATGTCCGAATGGAGTAGTATCTACTCAACCAAGAAATTGTCCGGGTGCAGACCCAGCCAATAATCCAAGTAATGTCAATGCAGGCGGTCAAGCATATGAATTCCCATCTGGCAGCGGTGGCGCAGGTGCCATGGCTCTACTTGTAGAAGCCATGGTTTATGTTGCAACCAACAACTCCCGTGAAATCTACATGACAGTATTAGACCCGTATGCTAAGATGGAAAATGACCCCTCTTGGACTCCAGGAGCATCAGGCCACACAGTTGCAAACGGTGGTTATGTTGAAGATACAGGTGCAGCAGAAACAGGCCATCTAGTCGTAGTAAACGATACTCGAGTTACTATCGATGACGCTTATTCTTTCCACCCATCAATCGGTGTTGATATGCAAGGAAACACGCATATTGCCTGGATGGATGCTAGAGATTATGGGTTTGAAAAGTCAGCAAATTATGAAGTCTACTATACGAAACTTAGACTTCAAGGAGCTGGGGCTTTCGATGGTGCAGAAGAAGGCCTTTCCACATATGCAATAAAGAAGATTCAAGACACCGCGATATCTAATGTTGAAGGATTAGGTGGCCTTACACCAAGCCGCCCTTGGTCTGGACACTCAATTTTCCCAGCATTGCTGACCGATGAACAAAACAATGTACACATTGCATGGATCGATTCTGCTAATACAACTGCTGGCGAAGAAATCCAGTACACTCGCCTCAATCAAACAGACCTTACAGGCTTAGGCGAATTTGCCTTAGATCCATGGGAAATAGTTCCAATCACTAGTTGGGCAAGTAACAAACTCGGAACCGATACTGGCGGTAGGCCAGAAATTGGTATGCCTCCAGCATTTGCTAACGATTTAGGTAGCGGTGCCCACGTAGGCTGGTCGGATCGAAACAAGTGTAATGATGAACAAAATGGTGCATTCACAATTTGTTACTCTCACGTACTTACTGGACAAGTTGATGTTGAATTGGCACTTGGAGAAACATTCTATCACGTGATTGAACCAGGCGAACAAACAATGTACAATCTGACCATGAATAATTCAACGCCTGGAGATATTGAACTGGTTGCCGATACATATGGCCTCAATGTGACAGGAGTTCCACAGAATTGGACAGCACAAATTTTCTTCTCAGAAAACCAAACACAAATCACTCCGACAACGCCAATTTATCTCAAGGGTGGAGAATTCATTAATTTCTACCTAAGAGTACAAGCCCCGACCATCTATCAAGCAAATGAAGATGAGTTGGCCCAAATTGTAGTTACTGCGAAATCTTACAAAGATCCAGCAATAAGGTCTGATTTAACCACATTGACTTTGATGGATGTAGTTCATGGAATAAGTTTGGATACATCGCTCAGTGTACAGGACATAGAGCAAGGCAGCCAAGCAACTTTCTCTATTACGATAACTAATACAGGTAACGTACAAGATAGCTTCTTGTTTTGGGATCCAAATACTCTAGAAGGCCAACAAGAATGGTTGCTACCATTTGGCTGGGAGATAACCTTCCCGCTCCGAGTAGAACTTGATCCAGGTAAATCGACGACCAAGATACTGACGGTTAAAGTACCATCAACAGAAGACCCCGGCGCTTTCGTAATTTATCTAAAAGGTTGGTCTGAAGGCGAACCGATTAAATCAGTGGATAAAGGAACTTATGATATCTTGGAACTAGGTATTTTTGTCTCAATACAATCTGAAGGAAACATAGTGTTTGAAGAATTATTGGGTGATGAAAGAGAAGTTGAAATTAATGCTGGCGATTGTCACACATTTTTACAAGATGTAACTAAGAATTTTGAGTCTGGCAATCTAATCTTCAGTACGCCCGGTGCCCCAGAAGTTCAACCAGATGATATTGATGACTCAACATGGCGTCAATCTAATTGGGTTTTGGATATTGATTTCTCAGGCACTCCAGGGGGCTCAGATGCGACACTTGGTATGCCAATTGAATGGAAAATCAACGCAGGAGATACCTTTAGAACTTGGACGGTAGAAGTTGAGGTTTGTGTTCCAGATGATGCAAGTATTGGCTCAAAGAGTTTCACATTACAAGCTAATTTAGAAGGCTATCAGAAGGTCTCAGACTCGGGCAGATATACTGTCAATGTTATTCATGAATATAGTCTTGATACTCAAATTGAGTTAGAGGAAGATAGAATTGTATCGGTCACAGACTCAAATGGTAATCCAATATCAGCAATAGCAGTAAACCCAGGTGAAAACTTGGTTCTTCCAGTGACTACAATGAATAATGGTAATGGCCCAGATAGATTTGATTTCCGTCTGACTACAGTGATAGATCCTACTGGTGTGCCAGTAAGAACAGGACATTGGGATATCATAATTCCAAGAGAGAGTTTAGAAGAATTAGATCGTGATTCTGACCAAACATTTGACGTTTTGATGAATATACCAGAGTTTGACATCGGAGCAGGCTTGTATGTTGTCGAATTTAAGACACTATCAGAAGAAGCTTATCCAAACGAACAGAATAGACTCACAAGAGAGCGCGATGTCGATTTCTTGTATGTATATGTCAATGAATTCTATGACATGGAGATTACCATGGACCCTACAGTCGATAACCCAGTCAAAGTTTCTGCACCCGGCAAGATAGTCACTTTTGCAGTTAATATAACCAATAACGGTAATGTACAAGATTGGCCTTCATTGGATAATCACACTGCTCAATCTCAAGGTAATGATTTGGTATGGAATGAGCTACCTGGAATGGGCGCATTGAGTGGATGGTCCGTAGAGTGGCGCACCATCAAGAAAATCAGTAACGACTTGAGTGTTGATGAAGGTTGTGTTGTTATTACCGATCCAATGCCTGCAGCAGATGCCAACCAGGTTGAAATCGATGCATATTATTCGATGGTTGAAGAAATGCAAGACCCCAATAGATGTGCTTACATTGAACCTAACATGGTTTACATGGCACCAAAATTAGCGCCATATCAGACCTTGGAAATGATTGCAGTAGTGAAAATATCGACCACTGCAAAATTGGATACTCGTAATGTTGGTCTGAAAGTTGTATCAATGGCAGGTGACATGACTGAAGGAGGAGATTACGATTCCTCTCCATCATGGCAAGGAGAAGAACTTGACAGCAATGAATTCATTGTGACATTAAGTCTAAAAGCACCAGATTTGGTCATTAAAGATATTAGAGTTTCACAATATAGTGCTGAGATTGATTCAACAATTCCAATCGGCATTACCTTGCAAAATGTCGGTAATACTCACGCTACTGATATTGAGATCGTTTTGTGCCAATATGATGATGTCAATAGTCAATCAATTGTTAATGATATCAAACGCAATGGATGCGACGAAGACAGTGTGGTAATGCGGCAAGTTGTCGGTGCATTATTAGCGCCAGATGCTTCTGAGGATGCTAAGGAGATTGAGATTTATCTACTATACCCAGTGGTTGCAGGTAGCAAGGGAGTTTATGTCGTAGTTGATCCAATGAATGAGATTGTTGAAGGTAGTGAAAGTAACAACATCATGGCTGTATCAGAACCGCTAGAATCGCCAAGCCCATTCTTTGATGTTGCAGGACAAATCGTTGGCAAGACGGCTCTACCGTTTGTCGTGATTGTACTAACTCTATCATTACTTGGCGTGGTCTACTTTGTAGGTAAGGCGAGAAGAGAGGAAGTTAAGAAGCGAATTGCTGAGCAATCATCACTTGTGAGTGTCTTAGATTCAGATAACTGAAGCAATCTGTGATTACTTCTTGTAATCGCCTAACCACCAATATAGGTTTGAGTTTTCAGGGGTAGCAATAACATGACCTGCCCTTTGTGAAATCTGCCGTTGTAACTTAGCTCGAACCTCTTCTAACAGTTCAGAAACTTGGCGTTGCCCTAATTGTAATTCTTTACTTAGCAAGTTAAGGTCAAGGCGCTTTTCAGGAGCCTCAATTATCGAATGAATCATCGCTCTTTCTTCATACTGTTCAAAGTCATTATCAACTCCTTGCGAAATACGATTACGAATATGCTGGTGTAGCGAAATCAGTGCGTCTCTTTCTGAATCCAAGCGTTCAATCACTTGATTTAGTTCTGTAAGGTGTCCAACACCTTCACTCACTGAGATTCTTTTCCTTCCACTTACCATCTCTGCTACAGAGTGAGTGACTTCGGGAAGTTTACTTGACAACCTCATTGGACCACCAGAGGGTAGTTTCCTTTGTTCGCAATTAAATAGGTCAGGACCTAAGTCAATTCTTATTGATATAGCTTCTTGAACGGTATAAATTGTCCTTGGTGGCCCGCCTTTTTCGCTTGGCACTGTTAATTTGGCAACAAAGTTTCCATTTTCCAATTCTTTTAGATGTTTTTTGATAGCTTGTTGACTAACTCCAATTAAGTCAGCCAACTGCATTGGATAGTGAGGCTCCCTTACCAACCTCTCTAGAATTTGTCTTCGAACTTTGTTCTGTAAAAGCCTCAGTGCAAGGTCAATACCGGCCATATTGCTCAACCTAAGGTTACCTAATTGATGAACCTTTTTCAACTCAACGAATTCTTTGTCTGTACCACATTACTGCACCAACGATTGCAAAACTTAACCCGGCAAGTAACAAAGATACTGCAAGTATTGACTTTAGAGAGGCTTGATAGCTCCAATCTACATCAAATTGCTGTAAGGTTTGTGAATCATCTCCGCCAGCCACAAAACGATATTCGCCGGGTACAGGTTGCCAGGTAATTTCCCCATCAGAAGATGGCCCACCAGCAATCATATTGATAGAATCCTTTTCACACTCGTAATAATCACCTTTTAATTCGCACTTGCTTGCTTCACTTGCCTCAGCAATACCAATCCATACACCAGCTTTTTGCCAAATAATCTCAACATCAACATCAGCAGCGATTGCTTCGCTAGGGATTTCTAGAATCTCCCCCGACATCCCCCAATAGCATGTAATTTCATCATCACCGACGAATGGTAAACCATCTTCTACTGTACAGGGGGGTAACATTGTATCAACAGTATCTGCGTCACTGATGTCTTGAGTGATGCCCAGTGACGAGAAAATAATCATCAAAACTCCAATAACTGTCAATCCAATAGAAAGATATTTTTTCACAACATCACCCTAGTTCTCATCCCATTCTTTCCATGCATTTGGCTTTGTAGCAGATTGTTTAGGTATTTCATGTTCGATATTACTTTTTATTTTTTTAATTTGAGTTGATTGATCTGTGGTGAAACTCCCACCTTCGTCCCAAGAGGCTATTTCTTTTGTATTAGTGACTTTCGTTTCACTCTCAGGCTGCCGTAGATTATTGTAGTCGGCAAACGGATCTGCAACCCTGCTCTGTGCTTCATCAACATCACCTTTCATTAGAGCAAATACTTGCTCCGTAGTTAGTAATGTACCATTCTGCACATCATCTCGTCCATCTACAAACTCTTCAGAATCTGTTATTCCGGTATCGGCAAACGGGTTGTCAACTTTCTCAATTTGTTGATTTTGTAATTTTTCGATATTTTCAGGAGTTAAATCTGTTATTGGCATTACTTGGCCATTCGCCCCGACCATCATTACTTTTGGTCCACTAGAATTTTTATTTGTCAAATATAAGATGAATGCTAGTGGTAAAATTACCAAGCCAATACAACATGCTGCTCCCCCAAAAACTAGTGCCGGCTGCTCTAACATTTTCCATTGCGCGCCAGTAGCATCTACGAGCCATAGGGTTGAGTTATCGCAACTTGATTCACATTCTACCTCTAGTACATATTCACCTTTTTCAGAGACATCCCACTCTTTGATGATGGTAAATTTGCTACCATCAGAGTCCATTGGCGTCCAATCAGTTTTACAACTGCTCGATTCTATAGCGTCTCCAGCAATATCAGAACCGCTCATCCTGAGTAAACTGACGTTTGCTATGTCATTAGAAATAACAACTGCTGAATAACAACTCTGTCTTAATTCAATAGTTTCAGCGCCCCCGCCAGTTATCGATGTCTCATTGATTTTTTTTGGACTTGATGCTTCATCAATTTGGTCCATGTTTGAGAAAATGGCCACAGCACCAACCATCAAGCACACTAACCCAAGTATCGCAACACGCATTGGCCACGGGTTAGCATCAGTTTGCGCCATAGATAACCCTCGGTAGAAGTCCTCCATCAATGCTTGTACGACTATGCAAGACCAAGTTCCGCCAATTTTTCTGGCAAATATGTGTCTGTAACGAAATCTAGACCATACTTTGCCAACGATTGCTGCTCAGCCTTTTTGTTTAGTTCTAACATCATATTGATTTGATCTTGCCACCATGAATCTGCAAATCTTGGATCTGAAAGTTCTGCATTGAGGGCTTCAATATCTTTCTTTGAAAGGTCATCACTAGGTAAGTCATAAGCGACAATATCGTCTGAGGTAATTCCAAGGTAGGTTGCACTTGGAGTTGCTAGATATTCGGAAATGTGAGCGGTCTTAATCGCGCCATAAGCTATCGAAGCAAAAATTCTGAATGACCATGGGTCACCGTCAAGGAATACAACTACTGGTAAATCCCATTCTTCACTCATACGTTTGATAATTCTCCTTGTGGACCTTGCCGGCTGTCCTTTCAAATGTAATAGTCCACATTTGTAATCTTCATCAAAACCGTTCTCAACCAACCTGTCAAACATACCACCGGTTTCTATTGCCATGAGGAAATTAATATCATGTTCAAGAAATTCGATCTTTTCCAATTCTACGTTGTATGGCACACCATATCCTGAATCACCAACATCATCTCTAGCATTAATTCTCATCCATTCTCCCCTACGGTTACGTTCTTGCAAGGTTAGATTTCCAATGATTCTAGCACCATCTTCTTCAGGTCTAAGCTTGAAGTCTTCTCTAAGGCATTTTGTAACAATCTCTAGATCTTCGGCTAGGTTGTTAGACTCATTTTGGCTACCAAACTTACCAAGCCCCCAACTCTCTGAGATGTAATACATCTCTCTTAGGGTAGATGATTTTCCAGAATCAATCATATCTTCAATGAATTCAATAATGTGCAATGCTCGTAACAATTGTTTTGCCGAACCTAAACTAGTAGCATCTCGTATTGACTTATTTTTGCCATATTTGTAAACCCCAAGTTTTCTATCAAATCCAATATTATTTTTTGTCCTCACTGGTAAAGTCATAGTGGGGGCTTCACCCTTGACAATTTTATCATACATTTCCGAGACCACTGTTTGCATTGCGGCTTTGGTCTCCTCGGCACTCATTCTTCCTGACATTATTGTTCACCTCCAAAAAGAGTTGATTGGCCTGAAGGTGGTTTAATCGCTGGTTCTGGTGCCGGTTCAGAAACCGCTTCTGAATCCTCAACAATTGCCACTTTCTCATCATCATTGCCTCCAGCGTCAATCTTATTCGATTCATTTAATTCATCCAAAATTTTCTCTTGATTGCGGATTTCCTCAAGATATTTTTCATCCATTTTCATCGCACCAATAATTTCCTGGCTACCTCGGAAGAATACATCGGTTTCTGTCCAGTCACCCTTTTCCAAACCTTCAAGTGAATATGTAATGGTAATATTTTCACCAGGCTGCAAGGTTTCTAATTTCCAAGCCCAAACACCAGTCGCCTCTTTTCTGCCACCTTGTTCATTGTTTTTCATCGCACCACCGGCTTTTTCTGGCCATGTTGCTAAGATTGTATAGGCTCTTGAACGTGCGGTATAATTGTATATTTTGATGGCCACATCGACAGACTTACTTTCTTTATTCCATTCAGTGGTGCTTTCACAGATAACTGCAGACATTATTTTCGTAATTGAACCGGCTAAATTTGGCACAGGTTTGTTTAGAATTTGTGCAGATTTAGCGGCTATTGCCGGCAGGATGTCATTGATCAACTCAAATTTCTCTTTAGTTTTGGCCATTTTCTTTTTCTTTTCCAGATGCTTCCTAAGACCGCGCCCCATTTCTAACATTGCCTTTCTAACTTCTTCCATAACCTCTGCATTATCTGCTAACGCCTCTTTGGCTTCAGAGGTAAATTGAACATTTGTGCTAGCTAAGTGGACTAGGATGGCCGCAGGCCCCTTGGGAACGCCCTTTCCTCCGGCTTGGTCAAGTCCGTACTGACGCCAATCGACCGATTCAATTGCTTTCGTCAACAGACAACCTCCTTGTTGATACATCAAAGGTACTCTATTGGCGAATCTCAAAACCTCAACCGGTTTATCTGCTGCCATATTCCCGCCGAAAATTAAGCCTACCTCAACTTGGTAAGGGTTGCCTTGAGATACATTGGGCGCTCTTGTCATGGTAATTGCATATCTTGAGTCAATAGTTTTTGACAGACCCTTTTTGATTAGCATTTCTTCGATTGGCGAAAGACAATTAGTAGGTGGATTGAGTAATTTCACCGGCTTACCATTGAACATTCTCTCACCTTGGAAGGCTTCAAGTAAGGCACGTGTCTGATCAGGATTCATTTGTTTGGGCTTTAATTTTACATCTAATTCAGCGGCAGAACATAACTCCTTTGCGGCTCTAGTTGATACGCCAGAAAAATTAGTTCTCAAAAATACTGATAATCTTGAATCCGTAGACTCGGTTAGCATTCTTTGTAATTGGCCTAATTCTATCCCATGTGGGTGGGGTTTGATAGATTCAACTTTACCAGGTAGCCTTTCGGTAACTCTTGGCCAATGATGAGTTTCACCATCAGGATCTGTGAAGGTGATTTCGGCATGAGGATTAACTATACTTGTCATTCGTAAATACTGCCAGACACTTTGTCGCCCCTTCTGATATTTTGCTTTCATTCGGGTTGTAACTTCCAATCCATGTTTTTTCATTTCACCGTCATCTAAAAGCCAAATTTCTCTGCCAGCATTACTCTTTGTTGCTTTATTTTTCCTTGTGTCAAGGCCGATATCAACAACAGCAGCGGTAGATTCGGTGGCTATTTTTGATTTTACATGAGTTGGTTTACCAGTAGTCAGTTGACTATACATTACCACGCCAGTAATCCCGATACCTTGCTGGCCTCTAGATTGTCTAATTGCATGAAACCTTGAGCCAAACAATAGTTGTCCGAAAACCTTCTCAATACTCTTCTGTGGAATCCCCGGGCCGTTGTCTTCCACAACCAGTTCGATTATGTCCTTCTTTGTGTCTATTTTAGAGACCTTGACTTTGATTGAAGGTAATATTCTCGCCTCCTCACAAGCGTCTAGAGAATTGTCCACAGCCTCCTTGACTGCTGTTATTAATGATCTAACCGGAGAATCAAATCCTAGGAAGTGTTTATTCTTTTCAAAAAATTCAGAAATCGCTACTTGTTTTTGGTTAGATGCTAGTTTTTGTGCTATACCTGACATTCTTGTCACTCCGTCTCTGGTCCTCCTCGGTCCGAATGACCTCGGGCCAGCAACACACAACTTCGATTACCGACGGTTCATAATAACTAACATAGAAAATATTAGATGAACCTTAGTTATTGCACCATTTCAGCTTCGCGTTCAAGGTTATCCATGATTTGTTTCCCCTTTACAATGAGTACAATAGTAATGATAACCGATAGGCCAACAATGACAAAATCAAACGGAGTTTTAGCTGTAGCTTCAATTCCATCACTAGTGACAATAGTTTGAGAGCCCCACCATGCATACATTATCGAGGGGATAATCATTGCAAAATTACCTATTATGAAATCCTTGAATTTAACTTTAGTAGCGCCATAAGCATAGTTTAGTACTCCATATGGTATTACTAAACTTGCCCTTGTTAATGCGACAACCTTGACTCCCTGTTTAGTCATTTCATCTTCTAATCCTTTCAAACTAGGATAACTTTCCAAGGTTCTTCTAGCGTAGGGGTTCATCCATCTTTTTCCTAGGAAGAAAGGCGCTATAGCTCCAATCATAGAACCTATCCAGGCAATAATTATTCCAGGGCCAAATCCATAAATGACCCCAGCAAGATATTTGTGAAAACTTGCCGGTAGTGCAATTATCCCAAAAACGAGGTACAATGAGAGAAAGATTACAACACCGAATGTTTCATTGTCGGCAAACCAATTAAGATAGTCAAAGAATAGATTGACCATAACTTGGGTCAGTGAGATTGTTATTGCAATACCAACTACAACAATAGTTATTGCAATCAAACCAGTACGTTTTTTCATAATCATCAGTCAAATAGGCCACTCTGCCAAGAGGAAATTTTCCCAGTAAATGCCGATGCAGCCACCGTTAATGGACTTGCGAGGTAGAGTTTACCAGGGCCAGAACGGCCCTGGAAATTACGATTGATAGCGGAAACAGTAACTTGTTCAGGAGTGATCGATACTCCGGGCCCAGCCCCGATACAAGCACCGCAACCGGGGTCAATCAGTTTCACGCCAACCTTGGAGAATAATTCATGCCAACCCTTTCTTACCGCTAAATCTTTTACTTGGCCAGAACCATATTGAATGTAAAAATCAACCCCTTGTGCAACTGCTAGACCAGCGTCGTCTGCTGCTTGACAAACTTGGGCGTAATATGCGATATCGTCTTCTTTGCCAGCAGTACAAGAGCCGCCATATGCAATGTTGATTACAACATCACCAATGTCTGCAATCAAAGCCCCATTTGTCGGGTCACTAGGTATTCCTTCGTCTGGGTTCCCCGGATGGGCTACCATCGGTTTAATCGCTGACAAGTCAATAGCATGTAT
>MDSV01070315.1_pt1 | contig 14439 bp, 8 predicted proteins | sample 810851 | NCBI WGS metagenome assembly MDSV01 (sample SAMN05326640, study PRJNA326480) | marine metagenome | isolation source: seawater | place: Atlantic Ocean: North East | collected 2012 | reverse complement strand
CTAAGAGCAAAAAAAGTCGCTCTAGTCGGCCCTGGGGGTGATCCCTCTAAGTCTACAAACACCATCGATATCCTTGAGAGTTGGGGGCACCTGACAAAAGACCAATCCAGATCCCTGCACTACTTCGTGAAAGTCAGGAGCCTGATGATTGGCAAGGCAGCGCCTCGATCAATTTCCATCGAAGGCATTAAAGGCACCCCACCCGAAGTCTGGATGTCTGACAACCAAGCTTTGTGGTGGTGGTACTGCTACCGGGAGATGGACAGAGCCATCCCCTCGCATTCCAAAAACCATGTCCGAAGAATTATCTTCGATGACTTGCTGCCCAAGTGGTACACGCCACAAGACAAGCCCAGGTCGCTATCAAAGTTTGGCTCCACAATACAACCGTATCAGACCTCATCACGCATTGGGCATGCGCCCACCCGTCCCAGAAACCTTATTAGAGAAAACAAAAATTAGTGGTACTGAAAAATGGGGCTAGACAACTATTCTTTTCTTATTTCTGGGAAGCAAGTTAATAAGTACGTCTACACCCAAATGTGCGGTTTGTTTTGCTGCATTACTAATTCAAAACAAAACCAACCAAGCAAATAAGATGCTAACCATTTCTAAACCCCAAACGACGCCTGTATCAAAAGCATGGCGCAAAATGACCTTAATAAAGGTTATTACCGTCATCGTTCCTATTAACAACGCGATGAATGAATTTTCAACCTCATCTAAAATTTTTTTAGACCTAAATTCTTGCCACTCATTTGCCTGTTTAAGCTCACAATATTTTGCCGATGATGGTGGTTCACATCATTTTAAAATATTGGCCCACTATTTTAACGTTATATTAGGCCAATAGATTTATGGTTCATGATTCAGTGTTTATTGTTTATTGCCTGTGCGGCATGAATGTAGTGCAATCCAATATCATCCCTAAACTGCTCCCAGACGGGTTTCATAGTTTTTACCCATGCAGATCTCTGCTCAGCTGTTAATTCCCGCACAATTACCCCAGATGAAATAATCTCAGCTTTTGCATTTTCATTTAGTTGGAAGCTTTCGGCATTTCGGCTAATAGTAACTTCTTTTATTATTTCGCTTAATTGTTCGCGTAACTCACTGCTAAGCGTATCCCACCAATCTGTAGATGTAACCAGCATATAATCTATTATACCGTGATTTGTTTCTGTAACCCCATCCTGCACTTCAAAGAATTTTTTACCGTATATGTTTGACCAAGTATTTTCTTGACCATCCACTACGCCTGTTTGAAGGGCTCCATATACCTCTGAAAACGCCATCGGTTGCGGTGTGCCCCCAAGGGCAGCCATTTGAGCTTTTAATACTTCAGAATTTTGAACTCGGAATTTTAATCCATTAGCATCATCAGGAAGTATTAGTGGTTTATTTGCAGACATTTGTTTCATTCCGTTATGCCAGAAAGCTAGACCAAGCAAACCGCGCTTTACCATGCTTTGTTGCATTGATTGTCCGCTTTTACTCGACTGAAACTCGTCTACGGCATTTATGTTTTTAAACATAAATGGGAGATCAAAGATGCGAAATACTTTTGTGAACTGTTCAAACTTTGATAGAGACGGCGCAGCCATCTGCACATCTCCTTGCAACAGTGCCTCAAGGACTTGATTATCGTTGTAGAGTGTTGAATTGGGATATACCTCCATGCACGCTTTGCCATTCAGGTCTTCGTTAACCCGATTTTGCAATAATGATGCGGCAATGCCCTTAGGGTGTTTGTCAGTATTTGTAACATGACTCAATTTGATTACAATCTCTCCAGGATCACAACTGGCGAGCGCAGTCTGTGAAAATGTAATTACTCCAAGTGCAACAATAACGGCGTTCAAAGCTTTCATAAGTTATTCTCCCAAAACAATTTTAACATTGGCACTCCCATGGCCAACAGCTCTCAAAGAGTGAATTTCCAGCAAAGATTTATCAAAAGGCTCTAAGAAGTTGTCTAGGTCCTAATAGTTGCCTAAAAATTAAATATAGACAAGTTCTAATTAACACAGCCAGTGTAAAGAGTCGCTTCCCTGTATGAAAATTTAATAATTATATTTTATATTATTGATGGTTTGTATGTCGTTGACATTTAATTGCAATGCTAGTTGGCATATTGTCTATTCAGTTGCTTCTGGAACTTCATTGATTGCAGGAGTTACGCTATAATCTAAGGTCTACAGGTCAACATCGGTGGTTATTAAAATATTAGAGCTTCTGCAACTCCGTAGCAGTCATTAGTGCTGACGTTATAGTAAAAGCCTAGATCAATGGATATCGTTTTTGCCGCGGGCTTCTATTGTTGGATTACTGGAAAGGCTGCAGGAGTTGTGGGAAACATCCAAAAGCTTTGTAGTTGTACCATCATTTTTGCTAAGCACACATAATCTTCAGCAGCGGAGCCAGTTCGCATACTTAACCGGACGAAGTGATGGTGGCCTTTGGTAACTTCAGGGCCTTAATCCTCCACAAATAGTCCTTGATCAGGTGGGGTCTTATAAGACTGAGATGGATAGCATCGCTGAGTTCATTGATCACGAATATAGCGTGGAGGCAGATTTTAAAAACCCAGCTTCTAAATTATAAGAGGCTTATCGCCATTACTGTCAGGCTATTGGCCGCAAGCTTCCGTCCACTAACGCCTATAAGAAATCCTTGGACAAACTCACTAACCTCCACCATTCGCGTACTTCCAACGCGAGACCGTACCATTGCATCCCACTGCAGGTCCGCGGCTGGTAGAGGTTTATGAATTACTAGGTAATGTACTAAGGAGCTTAAAACTATCAAAATATTTTATTGAAAGTAGAGCCTGAAAGAAGGGGTCGAGTATAATAGATTTAAAAATGTCCAGCAAAAATAAGTGCAATGTATTGCTTTTTGTTCTTAAATGGAGTGCATTGTTTGTATTTTCGTTTAGCTTTAATAGGCAAAGGTACTTTTAAATTGACAAAAATAGTGACCTTTGCAAACACGAAAGGTGGAAGCGGAAAGTCTACGCTTTGCATAAATATAGCGGCCATGCTTGTGAAGCTAAAGCAAAGTGTTTGTGTGGTTGATGCGGACCCTCAAAGATCCACTTTAGATTGGATAAAAAATACTAAAGACCCTTTGCTATCTTTAGTAAATTGCAGCGAGCTTTCCGACTTCGACAAGATATCTGAACTTAGCTACGATTTTGTTCTTATAGATACTCAGGGTAATTTGAATAAAGAACTAGCGAGCTTTCTGAAAATTTCTTCATTGGTTTTGGTTCCATGCCGTATTTCGAGAGACGATATCGTGGGGCAGGGTTGGGTGCAGATATTTCTGAAAAAATCTCAAGATATAGAACAAAATATTCCTATTTTGGCGGTTTTAAACGGGGTTAATAAAAGAAGTCACATTCTGACACACATTAAACAGCAATTAAGAGAAGATGGCACTAACGTGGCTGGAACAACTGTTTCTCAGAGGGTTTGTTTTTCTGAGACAAATGTAAATAAAATGTCTGTGATCAGTTATAATAAGGTGGCAGAAAATGAGATACGTGAACTGACTTCTGAAGTGTTAGGTTTCTTAAGGGATAGGGGTCAGTAATTGTCTAAAAAGTTTGATAAAATTTCTCCTAAAGATATTTCGGAGGAAAAATTCAATCAATTAATAGAGTCACTCCCGAGTTCAGGCCTTGTAGGTCAGGAAAGCCAGTCGCCTGAGCTCAAGGGGTTCTCAGAGACAATTAATAATAGTGCGTTGGTAGAGCCTAATACTCACGCGCAAACCTCAACAACAGGCCGGGATCAAAGCACTGGTTCAAATTTAGTACAGTCAGTTGAAGAAATCGCTGATGAACCCTCAGAAGAACATAATAGTATTGTTGAAGTTTTCGTCTATGAGGCTGGGGGATTAAGCTTTGGAATTCCAGTTCGTTTTGTTACTGAAATTACGAATGATTATGCTCCTGTATCAGAATTGGATGGCTTCATCCGATCGTGCTTAGGCACTTGTGAATACCGAGAGAAACTAATCCCAATTTTTGACAGTGAAAATGCATATTTAAAAAGTTCTAAAAATGGAAAAATTAAGAGAAAGTATAGAAAAAGCCTGTTAAAGAATCCAATTATTACAGTTGAGTATGAAAATGTAATGTTTGCTTTAACAATGCAATCTCACGTTGGACTTGTGAAAGTAGAACTAAAGCGCAGAGCGTCTCAACAGCCTCAAACAGAAGACGAATTTCTGGATCAAATTGTTTGGTATAACAATAAAAATTTATATATTTTTTCTCCAGCACAGATATCGGAAGTGGTTACCAGAGAATTAAAGAGCCAATTGGTAGCCAACAAAGATGCAAACCTTCAGTTGGAAAGTAATTCTGGGGAGCAAACAGGTAGCAGCTCAGTTGATTATCTGATCGCTAAAATTAAAGAGTGTTATGTCGCCATTGAAATTACAAAAGTTCTTGAAGTAATTGAAGGGTTTGAAGTCACTACTTTATACAAAGTGTCAGACTTTATCCGGGGTTTAATAAACCTCAGAGGACAAGTGCTTGCATGCATCGACTTGTCTAAACATTTGGGGTTTGAGCTTATGGTAATTGATGAAAGAAATAAATTTATTGTCGTCAGTGAATCAGGATCCGATTTCGCCTTGTGTGTAGATGAATTGATAGGGATCAAAGAATTGGATGGATACGCGTTTCAAGAAACTAACAAAGTTTTTCCAGAGCAGGTAGCAAAATTCTTTCCATCCTTCTTTGAACAAAGTGGTGAAATAAAATTAATTATGAGGCCAGAGTTATTCATAAATTCCGAGAGTTTGGTGAGTTATCGAAAAAATTAATTGTTATGGCTCGTAAGTAATGTAATCTATTCGAAAAATTTGGGCAGGGGATCTATGATTTGAAGGTACAAAGAAGTCGGTTTGGATTAAACATAACTGCAAAAATTTTTATACTTGCTCTGAGCTTGGCTTTACTTCTCGCCTCTTTTGGAGGGTACTCAGTTTATGTTATTAATTCTATTGGGCTCAAAATTGATAGGCTCACGCAAATCGAAAGTATTTTGGAAACAAGTGTATACAAGATGGACGCTTCTATAATGGAATCTTCGAATGCTGTTAGCAGTGCTGCATATACGCTTAATTTGTCCGAGAGCCTTGGCTTAAATGAAAATGAAGGTCTAAGCGCATTCGACGCCTCTTTCCTAAAAGCAAACACTTTTTACACTAAGGGCTTACGCGAATTAGAAAGTGCAATTCTGCTGCTTGAACCTCTAGTCCCATCGAAATCTAATCAAATTAAAAAGGACAACGGTACCGCTGTAAAGCAAAGGCTCGAAAACTTGATATTTCCACCAATCGAAACTGAAGTTGTTACAATTTATAAGCGCCTTAAGTCTAAACTTATTGTTATTAAGTCCGATTATTCGCAAATTGATGCAGGTCAGAAAGAGTTAGCAAAAGCTGCTATCGAACAGCATAAATTTAGCCATGAAATAACACCTGACAATTTTGAGTATATGAGCGGTGAAAATGTAGAAAAGCGTGCTCGTTTAATCAAGAAAATTGCATCAAGTGATAACCAATTACAAAAATCTAAAAAAGAGCTTGGGCAAAAAAATGAAAATGTATTTAGAGACATTGTAGCCGCAAAGGAGCTGGCATTTTCTTCGATGGAGAGGGCCAAAACACAGTCGCTGTATGTGACGCTCATCGTTGCCGCTGCCTCAACATTTTTAGCTCTCATATTTGGCTTTTTACTAACCGCAGGGATTAAAAAGAAATTGAGCCAAGCTAACGAAGCCGTCGACTCCATTACCCGTGGAGATCTTTCCACTGAAATTATTTCAACGGGGGATGATGAAGTCAGCCGATTATTAGTATCCACCGAAAAGATGCGAGAAAAAATTTTAGAAGTTATTACTGCTATGGGTCTAGTCATTGAAAAAGTATCGGAGAATTCGTCAAGCCTAAAAATGACCGCAAATCAGGTTACCGATGGTACCAATCAACAGGCGAGTTCGGTGCAAGAAACTTCAGCTTCAATGGATGAGATGGCCAGCACAATTAATGAAAATGCAAAAAACGCCCTGGAAACGAATGACACAGCAAAGCTTTTGGCAGATAACGCCGTGGTATGTTCTGAAGCCATGAAAAAAACATCTGAGGCCATGAAAGACATTTTTGAAAGGATTGCTATAGTAGGTGAGATTACTCGAAAAATTGAGCTTCTTGCTTTGAATGCATCCGTTGAAGCAGCACGCGCAGGAGAGCATGGTAAAGGATTTGCGGTTGTTGCATCAGAAGTTTCAAAGCTTGCTGAATTAAGTAAAGATGCCGCATCGGAAATTCAAAAGTCTTCGACTGATGGCAAGCAACTCGCAGACGAGACCAATCAAATGCTTGACGAACTTTTGCCTGAAATTGAAAAAACCCAAAACCTAGTACAAAATATCAGTGCTTCTTCCAAAGAACAATCAGTCGGTGCTGAACAAATAAACGGCGCGATCAAAACGCTTGATAATGTGATCCAGCAGAACGCAGTGGCTTCGGCAGATTTATCGTCTACTGCAAACGAACTATCTGAAATTGTTCCAAATTTACAAACTTTAGTAAACCAGTTTAGGCTTGCAGAATATAGCGGAAGTGACGCTGAGCATTATCTACAAGTTGGGCCTTCCGAATCCGAAATAACGGAAAATTCTGGGACAAAATCAAAGGTTGCCGGTGAAGGACCTAAAACTGAGGAAACCACAAATGACTTTGGAAGATACTAAAATTTAATTAGAGACATTTTGATACATGTTGGAAAACTTTAAGCAAGCTTTAAAAACTTGGCCTGAGGACGCCAAAACGGAGAAAGTATCATTACCAGAAGACCAAAAGTATATAATATCCTCAATTTTGTCAAAATCAAAGCTTATGCAAGATTACTCCTCTCGATTGGAAACAGTTGATCCAGATGAAGACGATTTATATGATACGGCATACACCGATAGCCACTTTATTGCTGGATTTGGACAGATAATAAAATCCGAAAAAATCTATCATTTAGGTCAGCTTGCTGAATTAATTTCGGATTTAGCGCGTTATTTCAGCAGTTATTCCAATTTTTCGATGCTCTATTTGCATGGTTTGATCCTTGATAAATTAAATCAAGTCTGCGCTGAGCTGATTAAAGGGAAGCCTATAAAAACAGATATTTCTGATGTTGTAAGTGAATGTGTAATTTATTTAAATGAACCACTAAGCCAAGCTCTTGATCATGAAAGAGCGAAACGCGAAGAGCGCGCTAACTTGGAATTATCTATCCGTCCGGAAAGTCCTCAAACAGCTGCTCTGGTACCATTAACTGAAAGCTCTACTGTTGAATTAGAAATAGAGGCTGAGGAGCCAGAGGAAATTAAAATTCCTCCAGAAAAAATTGGGCTGATTAGTGATTTTTGTGAGGAAGTATGGGAAAGTTTACAGGCGAGTGAGAATCTGTTGATTGAACTTGAAAATAGTCCTAGCTCTAAGGATTTAATTAATGAACTTTTCAGAGCAGTACACACGGTGAAGGGGGGCTCAAGATTATTAGAAATAAAGAAAATTGAAAAAATATCACACGAACTTGAAACAGTTTTGGATCAAGTGAGATCTGACCGTAAAACTTTGACTCCAAGTTTGATTGATTTAGCACTGGCTTGTATAAAAAGAATTCATAATATTACACATGAAGTGGCGAGCAGGGGGCCCATAAATACAAAAGTTAATGATTTGATTGCATTTTTAAAAAGTGGCTCAGATGCCAATGTAACTTTCCCAACCAATGTGGAAATTGGAATTCAAAAACCAGTACAAGCGGATGTTTCTCCAGACGGAAAACAAAGCCCCAAAAATATAGAAAATCCAAAACCTAGCAATGTCGTTCGGGAAGATTCTATTAGGGTTTCCGCAGATAAGTTAGACAGCGTTTTGAATGCTTCATCTGAAGTCTATATTACGAGAATTCGTCTTGAAAATGATCAAAAGCACCTGACGGATGCCATAAATCGAATGCATGAGGACATACAGGGCCTTGGAAAAGAACTAGACAAAAGATTAACAAAAAGCTCTGCAGATGCAGCAAACGAAAAGGGTTCTCAGGGAAGCCAACGAAAAGTAGGAGAAGGAGAACTAAAATATTTTGAACATAACGAGCTCACTGAACCGTTACTTGGAACACAAAGCGATCTACTTATTGGGGTCGAACGGTTATCAATTCAAAATAAAAATATTCAAAAGAACATAGAGGATTTGGAAGTTTTAAGTTCAAGGCTTCAGAGCGGTGCAATGAACTTTCGAATGGTTCCTATTTCCAATCTCTTTAACAGGTTTCCTGCGCAAGTTAGAGATATAGCCCGTCAAATTGGAAAACGCGTTGAGTTGCGGATATCTGGCGCAGAAACAGAATTAGATAAAATTTTAATTAATCAATTAGCCGACCCGTTGCTTCACTTAATTCGAAATTCTATCGACCACGGAATTGAAAATCCACAAACACGAGCTGAAATGAAAAAAGGAGAGGTGGGACAAATTGATTTACGAGCTTATTATTTAGGATCGAACGCGATCATCGAAATTGAGGATGACGGCAAGGGTATAGACGCGAACGTTATTTTGAAAAAAGCAATTGAAAAAGGCTTGATTGCTGATGGTCAAAGAACTGATATTCTGGAAAAGGAGATATTTGATTTCATATTTGAACCTGGATTTTCTTCAGCTGAAGAGGTAACAGAACTCTCTGGCAGAGGCGTAGGCATGGATGTGGTCAAAACTTCTATTTCCCGCATGCAAGGTTCCATCAAGGTTCAGAGTAAGGTTAATTCAGGAACCGTCGTTACGCTGCGCTTACCTCTGACTCTAGCTGTCGTGGGGATTTTATTGGTATCAGAAAATGGATACGAATTTGCATTTCCAATTCTTAATGTCGATGAAGTGATCCATATAAACCTAACCAAAGATATTAAAAGAATTAACGAGACTTTAGTCTATAATTTTCGCTCAGAGCTTGTTCCTGTAAATTATCTATCCGATTTTTTAGATTATCCGAAAAACCCTAAACAAACGGGTGATAATTTCCTGTTAATTTTGAATGATGGTGAAACTAAAATTGGGGTTATTGTGGATGCAGTTTTGGGTCAACAAAATGTTTTGCTCAAGCAACTCGGAAGCTTGATAGAAACGGCACCATTCGTGATTGGATGCACAATTTTATCAAATAGCAAGTTGGTTTTAATTCTAAATGTATTGGAATTGACCCAGGATAATACCAAAGCTGAAACTGCAATGGTTTATGAAAAGATTGAACGAGGTGATCAAGTCGAACTTCAAAGGAGTTCTGCAAATATCTTAATAGTAGACGATTCTGGCGTCCAACGCAAAAGGATCTGCAGTTTTCTTGAAATTAATGGGTATAAAACACTGCAAGCATCGGATGGCTATGAAGCCATAAACCTTGCTAAAGATGAAAAGGTAAATGCATTTTGTATTGATATTCAAATGCCATTAATGGATGGTTATGAATTAATTGATAAGCTGAGATCTCAAATAGAACATAAAAGCACACCAATATTTGTGATTTCTGGCGTGCATATGAATAAAGACAACGCTGTTTCACTTTTAAATGAGAAAAAAATTCAAAACTTTTTTGAAAAGCCTGTGGATCTGGAAAGTTTATTGGCTGACTTGGACGAGCACTGCCAGATAAATCGAAATGAAAACTTTCTGGAACTCGTCTGATGAGTATTGACGAAAATAATCTGACGGCAGATTTGATATTCTGTATAGAAAATGATGAGTTTCGGAAGTATTTGGAGATTTCGGCAAAAAATCTCTCTGAAAACATAAAGTTCTTGAAAATTGAGAATGTTCCCAGAACAATTGCTGAGAATACAGGTGCCACATTAGTCCTGCAATCCGACGAAAATGAGGGGATATTTTTTGATATTGGGAAAAAACTCAAGGGGGTTTTCTTTAAAGACCTAAAGATTATCTTCTTGTCATTCGACTATTTAATTAAAGCCGATGCAATAAAAGGCTTCTCCTCATTTTTACAGGCGCCATGTACTTTAGAGACTATAAACAAAGAGTCTCAAAGACTAAACGATAGTAAGAAAAAAATTCTTCTCATAGATGACTCAAAGCTTGTACATAAAAACTTAGTCGACCCACTGAAAACAAAAGGTTTTTTAGTAGAACAAGCATTCGATGGTAAGCAAGGTCTTGATATGGCACTTTCTGTAAAACCTGACCTCATCATTTGTGACATCGAAATGCCGGTGATGAACGGGTTTGAGGCCTGCGCAGCAATCCGAGCACATGATGAAACAAAAGACACTTACATCATAATGTCTAGTACTCTCAGATCTGCGGAAGACCAGCGGAAAGGTTTTTTGGCCGGGGTAGATGAGTACATGCCGAAGCCTGTGATTTTTGACGATCTGCTAGAGAGAATTAAGCGAGCATTTACTCTTGAAGCATCGCTTAGAGAAAAAATTCTAATTATTAATCAAAATAATGCTGAAGCAGAAACAATTGCTAATTTTCTAAATAAACAGGGATTTGCTTCGAAAGTAGTTAGCAGTGTTGCAGAAGGTAAGCGCGCACTTAAAAAAATCTCCAGTGACTTAATTCTTACTGAAACCAACCCAGTGGACGGTTCGATAATTGATATTGCAAAAATTTGTGAAGCAGAGTTTACGAACCAAGATTTAGCTTTCATTGCTTTAGTAAAGCAAGATAATCAAGCTGATAGGCGAATGGCGTTAAATGCAGGGGCAAAAGATACCGTTGCTACGCCAATGACCGGAGAAGCCTTAGCCGCTGTCGTGGAAAGAACAGTTGCAGAATTAAGGTCGGAGCGAGAGCGCAATCAATTCCAACGTTATGTATCTAAGGCATCGTTTCAGTCAGCCTTAGAGAAATCGGTGCTTAGCGAACTTCCTGTCTCATCCAGAGCTGAAAGACGAAAGGCAATTGTTTTTTTCATAGATATCGCTCAATTTACGGGGAGATGTGAGCGGTATAGTCCAGAAGAAATAGTGTCTCAAATAAACAATATGTTTGAAAAAATTACAGAAGTTATTACACAAAATGGGGGAGATATAGACAAATTTATGGGAGACGCATGTATGTCGTTTTGGTTTGATGAGGGTAAGACAGACAATCACGAAAACTGCATATCCGCAGTTCTAAAAATCCAAAAAGAAATCACCGATCTTAATGCTTCGGATGAAATACTTAAAAAAGATCCCCTTCAAATTCGAATGGGACTAAATTCTGGTGATGTTATACTTTGCGATCTTGGAGCAGTGAAGGCGAGAGTGGATCTTACTATGATCGGTGACGCCGTTAATATAGCTGCTCGCTTAGAAACTGCTTGTTCTAAGTATGGAATAGATAATTTAATCAGTGGCTCGATTGCGGAGGATGTTAAAGGTATATTTACTGTACGACTTATTGATAAAATACACGTTTATGGAAAAACAGCCCCAGTTTCTTGTTATGAAGCAATTAACCATTCAATAGATGCCTCAGAGGATGAAAAAAAATTAGTAACTTTATTTGATGAGGCTTTCAATAAATATGAACTTGGCAAATTTTCTGAAGCAAAAGCTCTTTTTATTAAAACATCGGAAATAGAACCTGACCGTGGTTACAATTCCAATCCTTCTTTGGAATATATTAAGCGCTGTGAGCATTTGATTAGTAATCCACCCAGCAATTGGGATGGTACTTGGAAAATGGATTCAAAATAAGGAACACTATGGGTCAAGCTCATGATTACATATTTATAAAGGAGTATTTACAAATTAATTTTGGCCTTGAACTGCCCGAAAAGCTAAGACCACTCACCAAATCAAAATTGTCGTTCTTCGCAAAAAAATATGAGATCAAAGATTGGGTTAACTTCCTTGATGAGCTACAAAAGAATTTAAACGATAAAATTGTTGATGACTTTATTGATATTTTTGTGGTGGGGCACACATCGTTTTTTAGGAATCGCAAACAATTTGACTTTTTAAAAAAAACAATTTTACCAGATTTTGTAGAAACACACTCAAGTAAAAAGACAATGGATTTAAGAATTTGGAGTGCAGGTTGTTCTACAGGAGAAGAACCATATTCAATTCTAATAAGCTTAATGGAGTATTTTGGTAAAAACTACAACGATATTACGTGTGGTGTGCTTGCAACTGACGTATCGCAGAAATCATTAGATTATGCGATTAGTGGACAGTACGCGAATATAAAAGCAGGTTCAAAAATTAAAGAATACCTTGCTCCTTATATTTACAACATTGGTGATGAGACCTTTGAAATTAAAAAAACTTTACGAAAAGAAGCCACCTTCCGAAAGTTAAATTTAGCAAAGGAAATTTATCCATTTAAAGACCCATTTCATGTAATTTTCTGCCGAAACGTTTTCCTTTATTTTAATGATCAATACCGTCATCGGATACAATCAAAAATAGTAGATAATTTAGATCAGGGTGGTTATCTATTTTTAGGTGATGCTGAAAAATTTGATTTTCCGATATATGGCCTTTCAAGGATTGGTAATGGTATCTATAAGAAATGAAAAGTCACGTTACCAGTATGATAAAACCACTAATAATTTTTATTTCACCTTATGCTACAACTAGGAGCTTAGTGCAGGAATTTTTGCAAAAAAACTGGCTTGGCGAGTTTAGAGTATTTTCAACTATTAAAAATAAATCGCTAGCACAAATGAAGATTCATTCATTATTTTTAGATTTATCCAATAGATTTTTAATGGATAGTACTGATCTGAATATAGAATTGTCTTGTTTAAATGTAGAGACACATCTTTTTTGTGACCATGACTTGGTGAATTATTGTAACCGTATAAAATTAAATAATTCGCTTGTTTTTAGGGTTCACTGCAAGCCCAAAGAGGATCAATTTGCTTTCATCCGAACCCATGTCAGTGAATACCTGCCAACTATAGCTAGAGAATTTTCTTTAAAACCTAATGAAGAGGTTCTTGATTTAAACAGAGTACCAGATTTGATTGCTATTGGAACTTCTACAGGCGGCCCAGATGCATTAGTGAAGATTATAAAAGAACTTAATTATAATCTTCCTCCAATTCTCATAGTTCTTCACATGGCCTCAAATTTCATCGCGGGCTTTTGTCGGAGATTGCAGTCTCTTACTGCCCTGAAAGTGATGGAATTTCAAGAGAAACAAACAATCCAAAAAAATTCAATTTTGGTAGCTTCTGGGGTGTCTCACATGACGGTTCAAGCCAAAGGTGGTGTACTTTGTGCAATAGAGGGAGGGTCGGAAAAGGTTAACGGGCACTGTCCAAGTATCGATGTTTTGTTCGACTCAATATCAGAATTAGAAGAATGTTATGTTGCTGGTGCATTGCTAACAGGAATGGGCAAAGATGGAGCTCAGGGACTGCTGAAAATTAGAAATTCTGGCGGACTTACAATTGCGCAAGACGAAATGAGTTCTGCAATTTATGGGATGCCTAAAGAGGCGAAAGATATTGATGCCGCACAAGTCATTATGGATCTTGAAAGGTTTTCACAACTCCTGGCCTCATTTTCGAACAAGATTTAATGGCACGGTATCCAGCCAGTGATTGTCCTTCGTCAGGGTTTCGGTACTAAAAGCGGCTTCAACTGAGAGAGAGTTTGGCTCATCTTATAGGTTAGATTATGAAGCGTGTTGCCTGTGATGCAAGCGCCGCGTTTTAAGTGTCTTTCGTTTGATCCTTTCGCGTTGTTTTAGAATGGCTTTGTCGCGCCCGAAGTAGACGTCAGCGGGCGTGACGTTGTTGATGCTCTCGTGATAGCGTTGGTAGTTGTAGTGAGCGACGAAAGCGCTGATCTGAACTTCAAGATCACCAGGCAGAAAGTAGTTTTCCAGCAGAATGCGGTTCTTCAATGTCTGATGCTAACGCTCAATATTGCCTTGAGTTTGAGGATGATATGGCGCGCTGCGAGAGTGCTTCATGCCCCTATCTTTCAACCATTCGGCCAAGTCACCGGAGACATAGCTAGACCCATTGTCGCTGAGCAGCCGCGGCTTGTGAACAACGTGAACCTGGTCACAGCCAGATGCCTGTAAAGCTAGGTCCAGCGTGTCCGTCACATCCTCCGCCCGCATGTTGGTGCAAAGCTTCCAGGATACGATGTAGCGGCTGTAATCGTCCAGGACCATGCTGAGATAGAACCAGCCCCCGCAGAGGACTTTGATGTAGGTAAAGTCGGTCTGCCAGAGCTGGTTGATCCAAGTTGTCTTATCTTTAAGCTCGTTCGCCGCCTTAAGCACGATGAAGGCGGGGCTGGTGATCAGATCATGCGCCTTGAGTGTGCGATACACAGTGGATTCCGAGACAAAATAGCGTTCTTGGTCCGTGAATGACACTGCCAACTCGCGCGG
>MDSV01103011.1_pt1 | contig 14440 bp, 13 predicted proteins | sample 810851 | NCBI WGS metagenome assembly MDSV01 (sample SAMN05326640, study PRJNA326480) | marine metagenome | isolation source: seawater | place: Atlantic Ocean: North East | collected 2012 | reverse complement strand
TAAAACATAATCACAATTATTTATTTATTGATAAAAATAAATTAAATAATTTTCACTATTTATTTTAATATATTAAAACTTTATTTTTTTTGAGGACATATTGTCTTCTATAATGTTGATAAAGAACATATATAACATTATATAATTAATTAGTTTGACGAGATAAAATTATTATGAGAAATAAAATATTAAAGTACCTAGGTTATACACTAATTTTTATATTATTATTCTCGATAACAATATATTTTTTACCAACAAATAAATATACGTGGGTAAAAAATATCAAAGAGTCAATTCCACAAAAGTATAAAAATAAATTTAAAAATACAGTTTTTATTTTACCTGAATTATATAAAAGAAATCTTCAACTAACGAAAGAAATTAAAGATTTAAAGGAACAAGCTGAATTAAATCGATCTAGTTTAAACTTGTTAAACTCACAGATAAATGGAATTAAAGTTAATAATACAAATTTTATAATTACTAAAAAAAAAATTCCATTTACAAAAACCGTAAATTATGGAGATGGAAAACCGGTTTCTTACATGGCCGAATTTTTTGATAATATAGTTTTTGTTTCTGGTTATGGAAAAATACTTTTTTCTAAACCAGATAATTTTCTTCCCAACAAGACACTAACATATGGTGAAATTGAAAATAATTTAAGAAAAAAAATTAAGGATAATGCGTTTTGGGATTTGAGCAGTTCTATTATTGTTAAAGACAAAACAGGCTGGAAAAATAACCTAAGTAATGGGGTGAGTGTTAAAGGAATTTTAATACATGATGGAACAATATACCTATCCTATTTAAGAGAAATAAAAGAGAGATGTTATGCAACATCTATTCTTAGTGCAAAAATGAATTTTTCCTATCTAGAGTTTAATGATTTTTATGTACCAAAAGATTGTATTAGCCCCTTAGATACGGAGTTTTTACCACATGCAGCTGGGGGAAGAATGGTTGTTTATAAAAATAATAAAATATTATTAACTGTGGGTGACTTTTCTCATTTTATGATTGCACAAGATGATAATTTAAATTTTGGTAAAATTATTTCTATAGATATCAAAACAAAAAAATATTCTTTTTTTTCTAAAGGTCACAGGAATCCTCAAGGATTATTATATGTTGAAGACAGAGATATAATTCTTTCAACAGAACACGGTCCAAAAGGAGGTGATGAAATTAATAAAATAATAGAAAATCAAAATTATGGTTGGCCTATAGCTTCTTATGGAATTATTTTTGGCCATGAAATTAAAAAATTAGGTCCAACATTTGAAGAACATGCTCCTAATGGATTTAAAGAACCTTCCTATTATTGGGAAATAAATCCAGGTATTGGGCAAATTATTGAAGTACCAAATAATTTTTCAGAAAACCTAAAAAATCATTTCTTTATTACCTCCCTCTCTGGCTCTTTAGATAAAGATAATCAGCACAAAGGAAAATCTTTATATATCGCTAAATTTACAGATGATTTTGAAAAAGTCATTTCAATGGAAAGATTATTTATTGGTGAACGAATTAGAGACATCATTTACAGCGATGAATTAAATGGATTTTTAATTGCAATGGAAAATTCATCAAGTATTGGTTTGGTAAGAAATAAAAAATAGATATTAAATTACAAAGTTTCTAAATTTTACATTTAATTTTCAGTCAAATTTAAAGATATATTGTATTCATTAGTTTATATGATTAAATACAGAAAATTAAGTTAGTTATGGAAATAATTGTTCATAGGGTTAATAAAATAAAGGAATTAAAAAAACTTGATAAAAATCTTGGAGTAGAGATAGATTTAAGAGTCTATAAAAAGAAAATAATATTAAATCACGAGCCATATCTTAATGGTGATAGTTTTGAAGAATATTTATCAAAATATAATCATGGAACACTTGTTTTAAATATAAAAGAAACAGGAATAGAGGAAGATGTTTTAAAAATAGTAAGAAAAAAAAAAAATTAAAAACTTTTTTTTACTTGATGTTGAGGCTCCCTTTTTTTTTAAATCGTTAAAAAAAAAAGAAGCTGCTTTAGCAACAAGACTCTCATTTTATGAACCAATAGAGTTATCTCAAAAATTTAGTGGAAAAATTAAATGGTTGTGGGTAGATACAATAAAGGATTTTTATATATTAAAAAAAAATAAAAAAATTCTAACAAAATTTAAGATTTGTTTAGTTTCTCCTGAATTTTGGGGTAAGCCTAAACAATTAAATACTTTTATAAGAAAGTTTAAAAAATTAAAATTACAGATTGATAGTATAATGATTTCAAAAAAAAAATTTAAAAAAATTTATAAATAACTAATTTATTATTTTTTAATAAATTTATACACGTAAAAACCATTATTTTCAGCTTGTTGATAATTATTATATAAATAGTTTTCCTTAGTTTGTTTTTCAATTAAGATTTCGATATAATAATTTTTGTATATTTCAGGAAAATCTTTTTTAAATTGTTTTTCTACATTTTCATCAAAAAATGATCTATGGTGACCAACTACAATAAATTTATTAGGGAAATTTATTTTTTTATAATTTTTTTTAAACTGTTCTAATTTTGTAAAATAAGCTTTTTTATTTTTTTTTTCAAAGAATAATAGTGGCTGCAAGCTATCATAGGTAAGTATTAATTTATCGTCTTGTTTATCAAGATATTTAAGGTCATATAATGAAATATTTTTTTCTATATTTTGTTTTGCATTAGAGTACGCAAAAGGTAAAGCCAACAAAATAATAGGCAAGTAAATAATGTTATTAATTCTAATAGACTTAAAAGAAAGATAAAATATTACCAATATTACTGGAAAAAAAGTTAAAATATGTCTTGTTTGATCTAAAGGTATTATATTAATGCAAAATAAGATAATCCATTGAAAAAAATAAATTAAACAAGCAATTAAAAATGTTTTTTCTTTAACACTTTTGTTTCTAAATACAGAATTGAAAATTAATATTATTAATAAGATAAATACAGATAAAAAATATAGATTTGAGTTGTAAGGTATAAATCCAGAAAATAGTGATTTTATACTCAAATACAATTGTATTGATAAAATTATAAAAAAATCAAAAAAATCAAAATAATTTTCAACTGCAGGTAAACTTTCTCCTCTATGATAGTCGTGTTCATTTTTTAATAAAAAAGTTATCAGTATTGGTATTAAAATTATTATATTTAAAATGAGATATTTTTTTTTATTTAAAAAAAATGAAATAAAAAAAGTTTTAAAATTTTTTCTAGTAACTTCTATATAAAAAAAAAGTAAAACGAAAAAAATATTTAAATATGAAAAATATAGCAAAAAAGTATTTAAAGTTATTGCATTATAGGTTGTTATTTTTTTTTCAATTGAAAGATATATTAAGATTAAACCTATAATACTTATTAATCCATACGTTGAATATACACCACCATGATGCGCATACATTATACTATTAATTGAAAAACCAAATATGGACAATGTTAATGCTGACAAAAGACTGATTTTTTTATCTAGTCTGTAAAATAAAAAAAAAAGCAATATCATTGTTAGAACAGATGCAAGAGCAGCAATAGATCTATTTTTTTTAACAATAGTTTCGTAATTATCATTTTTATCAAGAATTAATGGTAAGATAATATATTGACCTGGTGAGTATGTAGAGCCATAAGCAATATAAAGTGGTAGAAGAATTGATTTTTCTAAATTATGTAAGGTTTCAATATTAATATTGATATCTTTATGTATTGGTCCAAGATTTATTGATACATTTTTATCTTCAATTGCACCCTTGTGAAGGGATATCATGAAATTCTCATCATATTCTGAGTATGTTTTTGTTAATTTATAAAATCTTAAATTTGTGGCCAATAAAATTAATATTAATACAAATGATATAATTATAATATTTATTGTTATTGAATATTTTTTTTTCAAAATCATTTTATATTGCCGTATTTTAATTGAAAAATACGTTTTAAAGTCTGAAGTGTTAGGTTAAATTTTGCTTTGATTGATCCACCACCCTTAGCATCACCATATTTTCTCTCACCCCAATTTACTTCATGTTCAATTATTTTATATTTTTCTTTAATTGCAATTACTAAAAAATAAACATCAAGAGAGAAATCATTTGGCGGTTTTTTCATAAATTCTATAAATTTTCTTGGAAATAATTTTGGCATAGCGTTAATATCTGTAAGTTTTCTGCCAAAAACTAAAGTTGCTAATATAGACATTCCTATTGTAAAAATTTGATCAAAATAATCTCTATTTATTCTTTTTCCCTTAACTACAGATTTAATTTTATCTAAGTATTTTATATTATTAATATACGCATCAAATACATCTTTAGGTTTTGTTTGTAAATCAGCATGACACCAGGATATATATTTACCTTTAGATTTATTAACACCAGTCATTATACCATGACCATATCCTTTATTTTTATTAATCAAAATTAGTTTAATTTTTTTATTTTTGAATAGAAATTCTTTTTTTATTTTTGATCTTGTTTGATCTGTAGAACCATTTTCTACTATTATTATCTCAATTTTTTTTTTATTTTTATTTAATAATTTTTGCAAACTTTTAAATAAAATATTTATATTATCTTCCTCATTGTAGCAGGGAATTACAATGCTTAAATCAATCATTTTTGATTTTCTAACTCCTCACTATTTCCCAAATCTATATATTCCTCCACTTTTAATTCATCTATTTTAAAACCCATCTCTATAGCTGTAAAAATAGCCATATCTAAATAGTACTCATTATTAATTTTTAGTTTATTATAAAAAAGCCTATCTAAAGCCTCGATAAATACTGTTGCTTTAGAAAAAGCAAAAGATCCCACTATAGGTCTTTCATTTTTTAAATTGATACTAAAAGGTTTTTTGCAAGATAATTCAAATTCTTTATTTTTATTTTTTTTAATCCATCCGTAAGATTTAGGATTTGTTCTGTGAACTGGTTTCACATCAGTTGAAAAAACTACTATCTCAGAATTTTTAATTTTATTTTCATAATTTTTTTTATTATAGGATATAAAACTATCACATGAATTAATGAAAATATTATCTCCATTATTTAGAAATTTTTTTGAAAGATAGCAACTTGAAGCTTGACCCTCTGTAGTTTTATCAACAGTAATTATCTCAGAATTTTTGAAATTTTTTTTTATTATTTTGTCAATTTTATTATTTTTGATAAATTCCTCTTTAGTTATAAAAATCCATAAATCAGCATTAGGCATACATTTAGCTGACTTAATAAACATAGGCTCACCCTGAAAGTCGATTAAGGGTTTTGGCACTACATATCCAGCTTTTTTTAATCTAATGCCATCACCAGCCATAGGCATTATATTTACTTTTCTACTCATTTTTATTCTATTTATTTAAATAATATTTACATTTTAATTAAAACATATACTATTATTTAATGTTATCGGTAAAAAGCATTTCAACAAAAATTACTCTTCTTTTATTTTTATTTTTTACAATTTTTACAAAAAATTTAGATGCAAAAGAAATAAGAATAGGTTTAGTAGTTAAAGGTTTAGGTATAGGTTTTTTTGAAGCTGCTGCAGAAGGAGCAGAAGAAGCAGCAAAAGAAATAGGTAATATTAAAGTAATTTATACAGGACCAGCTACTACAACAGCCGAGGCTCAAATTGAGGTGATAAACTCTCTTATAGCACAAAAAGTTGATGCGATAGCTATTTCAGCTAATGATAGAGATGCACTTGTACCTATAACAAAAAAAGCAATGAAGAGAGGAATAAAAATAATTTCTTGGGACTCTGGAATAGCTGAAAGTGGAAGAATCATGAATCTTGATCCCTCAAATACTTCATTAATTGGAAGCTCAAATATAAAATGGGCTTACAATTCAATAGGTGGTGAAGGTGAAATAGCAATACTTAGCGCCACAAGCCAATCCACAAATCAGAATGCTTGGATTGAAGAAATGAAAAAAGAATTTTCTAAAAATAGATATTCAAAAATGAAATGGGTTGATACAGTTTATGGAGATGACTTATTTGATAAGAGTTATCAGGAAGCATTAGGACTATTTAAAAAACATCCTAATCTTAAAGCAATCATTGCTCCAACAACTGTTGGAATAGCTGCAGCAGCTAAAGCTGTAGAGGACAAAGGATTAATTGGTAAAGTTTATGTTACAGGTTTAGGTCTACCGAGTGAAATGAAGGCATATGTTAAAAGTGGTGCTGTAATGCAATTCGGCATATGGAATCCTATAGATTTAGGGTACTCAGCAATCTATCTTGCATATCAAATTACAACGGATAATTTTAAAGGCCAAAATGGTGAGTGTATTCCATCAGGAAGAATGGGTAAAATTTGCATTGGACCTGGAAATAATGCAGCAATGGCTGATCCATTTATTTTTGATATCACAAACATCGATAAGTTTGCAGAAATCTTTTAAGTCTATTAATTCTTTTTATTAGAAGTATAAATCTAAATCTTAATAGTAATGTTGGAATTAAAAAAAATTAGCAAGTTTTTTCCAGGTATAAAGGCTTTAGATAATGTAGATTTTAAACTAAATAAAAATTCTATTCATGCTTTAGTTGGTGAAAATGGAGCAGGTAAATCTACATTGGTCAAAATTTTAACAGGTATTTATTCACCTGATAAAGGAGAAATTTTATTAAACGGAAAAAAAATTAACATTACTAATCCTATAAAATCTTTAAAAAATAATATTTCTGTAATACATCAGGAAACAGTTATGTTTGAAAATTTAACAGTTACTGAAAATATTTTTATTGGAAAACAATTTTTAGAAAATGATATTTTAATCAATTGGAAAGACTTAGAAAAAGAGGCAAAAAAAATACTCAAAAGTTTGGAATCTGAAATTAATCCTACTGAAATAGTAAAAAATCTTAGTATTGCTGATCATCACATAATAGAAATTGCTAGAGCTTTATCTCAGAATTCAAAAATAATTATTATGGACGAACCAACAGCTGCTTTGTCAAAAAAAGAGGTTGATCAATTATTTAATGTTTTAAAAAATTTAAAAAATAGAGATAAATCAATTATTTTTATCACCCATAAATTAGACGAAATTTTTAAAATTTGTGATGAAGTTACAATTTTAAGAGATGGAAAAATAGCAGAAACGAATTACGTAAATAATTTATCAAAAAAAGAAATTATAAAAAAAATGGTGGGTAAATTAATGCAGGAGAGTTCAATTAATAAGAAAAATATTTTACATAAACCAATTTTAAAAATAGAAAATCTGTCAAAGAAAAATCAATTTAAAAATATAAGCTTTGAGTTAAATGAAGGAGAAATATTAGGATTTTATGGTTTAGTTGGATCTGGTCGAAGTGAGGTAATGAAATCAATATTTTCAATAATAAATTATGATAGTGGTAAAATTATTTTAAAAAATTCTAAGTGTAATTTTAAAAAACCATCGGATGCTATAGATAGTGGCATTGTTTATTTAACTGAAGAGCGTAAAGATTTTGGTATAATTGAGAACATGTCAATAAGAGACAATTTGACAATGACGGTATTAAATAGAATTTCATCATATGGAATACTAGATATAAATAAACAAAATTTAATTTCGGAAGACTTAAAAAATAAACTTAATATAAAATTTCATGAATCAAATGATAAAATTGATAATTTATCTGGTGGTAATCAGCAAAAAGTAGTTTTAGGTAAGTGGCTCACCACAACTCCTAAAATTATTATTCTTGATGAGCCAACTAAAGGGGTAGACATAGGTTCTAAACAAACAATTCATAAATTTATGGAGAAATTGGTGGATAATGGAATTTCAATTATTATCGTTTCCTCTGATTTATCTGAAATAATGGATGTTTGTAATAGGGTAGTTGTAATGGAAAAAGGAACAATTAAAAAAATTTTTGATACTAAAATTAATAATGCTGAAGATATTATAGAAAGCACTAGTTATTTATAATGCATAATACATGAAAGATTTTATTTTAAATAGAAATCTAATTTTGTTACTGATCTTAATTCTTTTATTTTTAATAGTAGGATTTATAAATCCTTTATTTTTGAATTACGCAAGTTTCCTAGATATCTTAAATGATACCTCAATATTAATAATTCTTGCTTTAGGTCAAATGTTTGTGATTTTGATTAGAGCAATAGATCTATCCGTTGCTTCAAATCTTGCATTATCAGGTATGATTATTTCATTGCTCTCTCAAATTAATCCAGATATCCCAGTATTTTTTTTTATTATTATTTCTTGTTTCATTGGAGCATTACTCGGTTTATTCAATGGCGTTCTAATTGGTTATTTAAAAGTTCCTTTTATAATAACTACACTAGGAACTTTAAGTGTTTATAGAGGTTTAATATATTTTATAAGTGATGGAAAACAAATATATGCACATGAATTTTCAAAAAATTTTTTATCATTTATTCATATTAAGTTTTTAACATTGCCGATGATGGTTTGGATTTCAATAATAATTTTTTTATTTTCCTATTTTTTATTAAATTATACTAGATTTGGTAGAAACTTTTATGCACTTGGAGACAATCCTGTAGGTGCAAAATTTGTTGGTATTAATTCAACTTATTATATTTTATTAGCCTATATAATTTCAGGATTATTTTCAGGTTTGTGTGGGTATTTGTGGGTCGCCAAATACTCAGTTGCTTCATCACAAATAGCAATTGGATTTGAGTTAACTGTTATCTCTGCTTGTGTTGTTGGTGGCATAAGTGTTATGGGTGGCATAGGATCTGTAGCTGGATGTTTATTAGGATCGTTATTAATTGGTTTGATTAAAAACATTTTACCATCAATAGATGTTTCACAATTTTGGCAACTTGCAATATCAGGTGTAATAATACTATTTGCAATTATTATAAATAACAAAAATGATAAAAAGAAAGAAAAAATAATATTAGTTGAAAGATCTTAAGTATGAAAAAAGTTTTGTTTACAAAAGAATTTATTTTATTTTTTGTATTAATTTCTGTAATTTTAATTAATACCTATATTTCTCCATATTTCTTTGATCTAACAAATCTTATTGATAGTACTTTTTTATTTAGTGAAAAAGCAATTATAGCTTTGATAATGACTTTAATAATTATTTCCAGACAGATTGATTTATCTGTTGCATCTATTATAGCAATTTCATCTTGTGTTTTTGGTTATTTTAATTCGCTAGGATGTTCATTTTTTCTTTCATCTAGTCTAACATTAATGTGTGGTTTGTTGTGTGGTGCTTTTAATGGATTTTTAATTACTTTTTATGCAATACCGTCAATAATTGTAACGATTGGAACAATGTCTTTATTTAGGGGGATATCATATGTAATTTTAGAAGATCAATATTTTTCAAATTTTCCAAATGCAATACTTGAGCTTGGAAATGGTTATTTTTTAAACCTACTTCCTTATTCATTTATTCTTTTTTTAATATTAGTAATTATATTTTATATTTTTTTACATAAATCATACTATGGTAAAGAAATCTTTATGATTGGGAATAATCCAGAGGCAGCAAAGTTTTCTGGAATCAAAACAGATAAATATGTCTTTATTCTTTTCACTTTAAGTGGTTTGTTCTCATCAATTGCTGCTCTTTTTTTATCAGGAAGACTATCCAGCGTAAAACCCAATATTGCACTTGGATGGGAGCTTGAAATAATTACCATGGTTGTTTTTGGTGGTGTTTATATTTATGGTGGATATGGATCAATTATAGGAGTTTTTTTATCAGTTTTAATATTAGGAATGGTTAGTTTTGGATTAAGTTTATTAAATATTCCTGGTGTAGGAATTATAATATTTACTGGACTTTTATTGATTTTGACTGTTTCTGTAACATCATTTGTTAAAAAATTTTACCAAAATAAGATAAGTTAATAAATATGTTTAAAGCCATAAATAAAAATTTAATTGAAAAAAATAATAAAAAATTTTTAAAAGATCAAATTAAGGATTTTGATTATTTCCAGGAAAAAATACTTAAATTAAAAATAGATTTGAGATCTCTTAAAAAAAAGGTTTTTGATTTTAATTTAGCACTTCCCTCATGGGGCGTTGGAACTGGAGGAACAAGATTTGGAAGATTTCCTGGGATAGGAGAACCAACAAATATTTTCGAAAAAGTTGAGGACTGCGCTGTGGTTAACGATTTAACAGGATCAAATTCATCAATTTCTCCACATTTTCCATGGGATGATGTGAGCGATTATAGTGAATTAAAAGATTATGCTTACAATTATGGTTTATATTTTGATTTAGTAAATTCAAATACTTTTCAAGATTTTTCAGAGACAAAAAAATCATATAAATTTGGAAGTTTAACAAATAATAAAAAAAAAATAAGAGATAAGGCTATAGAGCTCAATATTGAATGTATAAGAAAAGGTAAAATACTTGGTTCGAAAGGACTAACAGTCTGGTTGGGAGATGGAACGAATTTTCCTGGTCAACAAAATTTTTCAAAATCTTTAGAAAATTACATTAAATCTATGGAAGTTATTTATAAAAAATTACCTGCAGATTGGAAAATGTTAATTGAGTATAAACCTTATGAGCCAGCTTTTTACTCGACTGTAATTAATGACTGGGGCACAAGCTACATTTGTGCAAAACAACTTGGATCAAAAGCTTTATCTTTAGTTGATCTTGGTCATCATTTACCAAATACTAATATTGAAATGATTGTATCAAGATTATTAGATTTAAATAAATTAGGTGGATTTCATTTTAATGATAGTCATTATGGTGATGATGATTTAGATTCAGGTTCGATTAATCCTTTTAGATTATTTTTAATTTTTTGTGAATTAACTAATAAAAAAAATATTAAAAAATTTAATAATATTTCTTATATGATTGATCAATCTCATAACATTACAGATCCTATTGAAAGTTTGATATTAAGTACAGATGAGATATTAAATGCCTTTGTTAAGTCTCTTTTAATAAATTTTGATGAGCTAGAAGCTCTCCAACTTGATAACGATACTATTGGTACGTCTATTTTATTAAAAAATGCATTTAATGTTGATGTAAGAAGTTTATTGAAGCAAATAAGACTTGAAAATAATAATGCAATCGATCCAATTTACACTTATAGAAAATTAAATTATAAAAAAGATAAATCAAATAGTAGAATTAAAAAGAATTCTTTTTCTTCAGGAATTGTTTAAGAACTTAGGTTGTTAATTTCTTTTAACCAATAATTATAAGCGTGTTGTATTTTTTTATTTTTTTTATGATTTACAATTTTTAAGTCAAGTTTGTAATTGGTTTGATTAATCATAAAACAACCTACTGAAGTAGCCTCTTGTCCAGGATATAAGTAAATATTTATCTTATTTCTAAGTGAATTTAAAATTTTTAAAATTTCAATATTATTAATTAAAGGTCCAGTAATTATTATATCTTCTTTTGATTTTATTAAGTCTAAACAATAGTTTGTTAAAAAAGCAATATAAGTAACAATAGCCATATATTTTTCTTTTTTATTTTTAAAATTTAAATTATTTAAATTTCCTTTAAAATTATGGAAAGGACCACCAATGCCAAACGAGGGGTATATATATTTATTATTATCAAAAAATTTATTATCAAAACATTTTTTAAATTTTTTTAATTTAAATTTTTTCATTAAAAAATCATATTCTCGTCCGCCCATAAATCTAATTGTTGGAACTTTTTTCCCATAAAGATCTAAACCACAGTACATATCTTTGCTTTCCACTAAGTATTTTGTAGAAACATTAGGATTCATAATCACATAATGTGTACCTGAAGATAACAAATTAAATTTCTTAATTTTACTTTTCATAAAAAGTGAATATGCAGCATCACTATCATGTATACCATTTAAGACTTTGATTTTTTGTTTGGACAGTCTTTTATCAAAAATATAATGACCTATTAAAGATCCAGCTTTTTTAATCTTTGGTATTTTATTTTTTATATTTAGTTTTGTAACTAATGAGGAAAAATTATTTCTTTTAAAATCCCAAAGATGAGTATGGTTTCCAAAATAAGTAATTTCAGAAGTTATTTTTTTTGAAAAAATCCATGAAATAAATTGAGGTAAAGTTAAAATATTTTGAATTTTATTATAAATATTTTTATGCTTAAGTTTAATATATAAAATCTGTTTTCCTAAACTCAATCCTTTTTCAGAATTTGGGCTAAATGTATGTTTAAATTTTGGTAAAATTTTATTAAAGAATTTATCTATTTTTTGAAAATCATTTTCATAATCCATTATTCCAAAAAAAGCCTGATTATTTTTATTAATTAAACCAAAAGCAGCACCATGTGTAGAAGTAATAATGCTATCTATTTTATTTTTTTTATTGATTAAGTATATTTTATTTTTAAACCAATTTATTAAATAATTAATATCTTTAAAATAAAATTTTTTTTTTAACTTAAGTAAAGGATATTTTGTTTTTAAAACTTTTATAATTTTCCCTTGTTTATTGAATAATAAAATTTTAGCATTTTCTTTGCCAACATCAAAAACTAAATTAAATTTATTTATCACTTTATATTTTTATATAAAAATTTTTTTTCAATAAAGTTAAAACTTAAATTTGATAATAAAAAGACAAATACTAAAATACTGCTAATTACTATGATTGTGATCTTGCTATCTAATTCAACATATGTGTAGTCATTAATTATAATGGTATCAAATTTGAAAATAAATCTTAAAACTTGAATATGAGACCATATTATAAGGTAATGCATCATATAAATACTATAGCTTATCTTTCCAATAAAAACTAAAACACTGTTTTTGAGAATTGATTTTATAGCTCCTTTATTTGTTTGGTTTAAGGTTAAAATTAATACACCAAATATAATTGGCATAAATACCGTGTTGGGTATGTAGCAAAAAAGATAAATAGTGATTATAAATATTGGTATTTCCAAAATTGATAGATCTATATTTTTTATTAAAATGTTTAGACGATAAATTAAAGTGCCGAGAAAAAAAGAATAGGTACATCTTAAAAAAGCAATACCATTTGTGTTTTCCATTAAATCTAATTTATAAACATAAATGAAAGAAATAATTGTTAAAGTAATAATTAATAAATAAAATAAAATTTTATTACGTATTAAAAAAATAATTAAAGCAAAAATTATATAAGTGTAAAATTCAAAAGAAACAGACCAAGAAACCTCATTATAGCTTAATTGATTATCTATTATTCCTTGAATTAAAAATAGGTTAGTAAAAAATGTATAAAAATTGCTTACACTAAAAGGTGGTTCGTTAGATTTTATTCCAGCGTAGTAATCTAGAAAATATTTAAGAATTTCAATTGCTAAATATATAATAAGCAGAATAATATGGAGGGGATACAATCTAAAAAATCTTTTTTTAATGAAATTTTTTATTTCATAAAATTTAATTAGTAGATGTTGATAATTAAGTGCAATTACAAAGCCACTTAAAACAAAAAAAAAATCTACAGCTAAACTGCTATTAGCCATAAAATCGTTTTGAGCTAAATTTGAAGATAAAGATTTTAAATGATGAAAAACAATTATCAAAGCAGCTATTCCACGCAACGATTGTAAGTGTAAAAGAAGGTCTTTTTTCATTTTTGGATTTAAATTTTTTATTATTTATTAGGTTTAAATATTAACATAAATACTCATGAAATTCATTAATGCCCTCGTGGTGAAATTGGTTGACACAAAGGACTTAAAAGCCAAGGGATAGAAGTTAAAGTCAGTCTATAGTAGTCCAAGGTAGTCTAAACATCCTATAAAATCACATAACTTTAAATTAGCTTTCAATAAGATTAGAAAATAAGGCTTAATTAATTTGCTCAAACTAGAGCAAGACTAGAGCATTGATAGATAATATAATAAGCTTCAATTATGAAAAAACTTTTAGGGATCGTGGTTCTGAGCTTGCTATTGAATGGGAATGTTTTTGCTGATGGTGATCATAGTAAGAAAATTAAAAAATGGCAAAATGATCCAGAAGGAAGAAAAAAACTTGCACTATCATTTGCAGAAACAGGAACTCATAATGTTGAGGCTTATATGTGGTTTTATATTATCTCAAAAACCAATCCTGAACCTGCTCTGACTAAATTTATGAACGATATAGAGAGACTCTTTTTAAATCAAAATGAGTTGGCTTTAGCAAAAATGAAAGCCAATGAATGGCTCAAGAAAAATCAGTAAAAAAATTTTCACCGAATGGCGGATAATAATAAAAGTTATAGGATAATATGGTACAACTAGAGCATGACTAGAGCATAGAGAGATAAAATAAAAAAAATTTACTTATTCCTCTTGTTCAAATATAAATATTAGCATAAATACTCATGAAATTCATTAATGCCCTCGTGGTGAAATTGGTAGACACAAAGGACTTAAAATCCTTGCCGCTTGCGGAGT
>MDSV01031499.1_pt1 | contig 14440 bp, 17 predicted proteins | sample 810851 | NCBI WGS metagenome assembly MDSV01 (sample SAMN05326640, study PRJNA326480) | marine metagenome | isolation source: seawater | place: Atlantic Ocean: North East | collected 2012 | reverse complement strand
GTTTCAGAAGCAGAACCACAATCAAAATACTTTACAGTGGCGATAGCACAAGGTAACTTTTCAGATGCGGCAAGTACGGCAGGCGGAAGAGTATCTCCATGTGTAGCATCGGACTTCGCTACAAAACCAACAACACTAGCAGAATCACTTAAAGTTTCAAGAGGAAACTTGAGATGGAAAATGATGATGCAATCTTTAGCCATTAGATCCAATTTCAGAGTGGTGAATATAGTAACAACATATTCAAGTGACGCAGGTGATAACCCAATTACTAACCTAGCATTTGGTTTAGTTTTTGACAATGGTGACTACATTCCAACAACAGGAACTTCAATAGACGGTTCAACAACTGCCACTAAAGCAGACTACATAGCAGATAAAATAGGTGAAGCATTAAACAGATCACACACAGAAAACGTTTTGGTTTATGACCCAACAGAAGTTTCAGGTGTAACTGTAAGAGAATCATCTACAACGGCTGTAACGGCGGCGGCAGTGTCAACAAACACTGGAACAATTAGAGATGCAATAACAGTTACGGAAGTATCTGCATTTGCTCCTAACACAGCCAATCAATTGGTAGCAGACGTATCATTAACTTACTCCGCAGAGTAATTTACCAATTAAATCAGTAGCATTAATTCTATAGGTATGTTATATTAAATAGCATATATGTTTATATCAATCTTAACATTAATATCGGCTCTATCGATATCAGCAGTAGCGATATACTATTCGGTGGCAGGACTGGCGGCCATATTTGCCGCGGCAGTTGTTCCTATCATCATAATGGGTGTCGTACTAGAACTTGGAAAACTGGTCACCGCAGTATGGTTGCATAGGTATTGGAACACCGCAGTATGGTGGCTCAAGACATATCTGGTGGTCGCACTGATCGTATTGATGTTCATAACGTCAATGGGTATCTTTGGGTTCCTTTCCAAAGCACACGTGGAACAAACGGCACTAAACCAAGACCAACAGGCAAAGATTGTACAGATCGAAAGCACCATTGAAAGATCAGAAGCCAAGATAGACAGATGGAACAACGACCTAGACAGATTGCTGAAAGGTGAAGATGTCAGGGTAGACTCGTTGGTGCTACGTGAACAGACAGAACTAGACAAGATTTTTACAAAGATCAAGCAGGAAAAAGATGACGCAAGGCTTGATGCTGACAAAGAAGTAGCACTACAACAAGACAGAATTACACAGGCCAAAGAGAGAAAAGATGCTGACATCAAGACAGCACAAGAAAGATACAAGGGTGCGTTCAGTAAAAGAAAACTAGATGAAGCAATAAATCAAGCAAAAGCAAATGAATTGTCCGTGGCGGCAAAAGCACAAAAAGAAATACTTGAAATCAAGCAAAGACTAGATGAAAAGTTTACCGCAATAGAATCCAAGTATGCATTACAAATCACAGACCTGGAAACAAGGATCGCTGACCTAAGAAGCCAAGCAAATAATAAAACTGAGGACATCGAAGATAGAATAGTCGTTCTGGAGAATCAGATCGATGCAGAAACTAAAACAGTAGACAAGGCAAGAGAAGAGAAAGCAGACTATGAAACAGAATATCGTAAACTAGAAGCAGAAGTAGGGCCAGTCAAGTACATCGCTGAATTTGTATATGGCGAGAAAGCGACACAGGACTTGCTAGAAGCGGCAGTGAGATGGGTCATCATAGTGATCATATTTGTTTTTGATCCACTTGCAGTATTGCTATTGATAGCGGCCAACATGAGTTTGGTCAAAAGACTGCCTAGAACAGAGCCTGATCTTGTAAATCTTGAAAAGCCAGATCCAGAAGATTTCAATGAGGTTGCAAAAGCAGACACTGAACTATCAAACAAAAAAGCAGAACTTGAAAAGATAGAAAAAGAGATGCAGGACAAGTTGGCGAAGTTCAATGAAAAAGTGCCTCAGCCTGAAAACAAACCTGTCGAGATAGTGCAAGAAGACCTAGCATTTGAGGGACATCCTATACCACACATAGATCTCTCCAGTCAAAAAAAAACTGAAGACAAAGAAATAGTAGCAGATAATACCATAGACGGATTTGATCCTGCTGAAGTTGAAGGATTTGAAGAATTCAACTCAAAATATGATGAGCCAAAAATTGACAAAGAAAAACAACTAGAAGAATTTAAAAAACGTGAGGCGGAAGAACAGAAAGCACTGGAAGAATTTGCACGTAAGGCCAGAGAAGACGAAGAAGAGCAGACAATATCAGAAAAGATAGAAGAAGTGATGGAGCCTGAAAGACTCAAACCAGATTTCACAGAAGTTGTTGAGCCAGACCCAGTGATAGAAACTCCCAAAATCAAAAAACAAAAGATGGGCATACTTGGACAACGAGTAGTGCAAAAGGGCAAGACAGTGGAAACAATAGAACCAGAGATAAAGAAAACTGATTCTGAAGTAAAACAGATGTTAGATCAGTTTCATAACGAACACGGCAAGTTCGAAGACGTGTCCGAGGATGAGTTGAAACAAGAAAGAGATGAAGCAAACAGATTACAATTTCTAGAAGATGTTGGGTTAACGGAAGAAGAAGCAAAAAACCATCCGCCAATTACAGAATCTCGTAAAGCATTCTTTCAAGATCATATCGATGACATCAAACGTGGAGACACTACCATTGAAAATCTTCCACCGGAGTTGGCAAAGACTATTGCAGTATTAATGAGTGATTATGATGACCCAACAGTCATTACGAAATCAGAAGCAATACAAAAAAGCAACATAGAGTCAACGACTGCTGATGGACTCAAAGAGAAGTTTATGATAGATCCTAAGACAGAGGATCGAGACATGACAGACGATGAACTTGATCAACTGTTAGATGGTTGGGAAGAAAAACAAAAACCAGATCCAACCATACCAATGAAGATGGTGATCAAAGATGGTAAAAGAAGAATGGTGCCTGACATATCCTACAAGCAGAATGAGGAACAGTCAGATGAGACTATGTGGAACAAAGTAAAAGAACTAGATATTCCAGAGCCAGAAAAAAATGAATTACAATTACCAACGTTAGAGAACACAGAGGAACCACCCGTCAGTGCAGATGAGATCAAGATGGAGGCTACTATACCAACACAAAAATTTACCAATCACAAGAATAGGTTAGGCAGTGACGAAGACTACCGTCAGAGAATTGAGAATCGTATCAATGATCAAATAACTAAATTAGAGAACGGAGAGTTGTCTCTAAATGATTTGACAAAAGAGGATAGAGACACTATAATGGAGATACTGAATCAAAATGGCTGAACCTAAAAACGTAGAAAAGAAACCAGAGAAACCGGTACTAGGAAAAAAACTAGAACTGAGGAAAAAAATGGGAACCATCACTATGGTGACTCCTCCCTCGTTCTTTCAAAATCAAAACAGATCATTTGTTTTAATTAATTTAAGCAAGAGAGACAAGGACAACTTTGCAGATGCTATCAACAAACATATGCCCAAAGAGGACATAACATTGTACCTATGGGATGACAATAACTTTTCAAACTTGGATCCATTTGGTGCAGAAGAAGATGCCGAATATGAAAAGTATCTTGAAGAGTGGAAACCTAATGCAAAAGGCAGAGACTACACATGGTTGCTCAATGCCTGCAGAGCAGGAACAACAGTTGTAATGAACATGGACTACTCTTCCAATCAATTAAAAGTATGGTCAGGTTATATCCTAACTTTAGCAAAAACATTCTTTGTAAACTCAAACCACGATGATGCCCAATCTTTTAGTGTACTGAATAGGAACAAAATAGGCGGAATGGCTGAACTGTTTCCTAAAATTAAAAACATAAAAGATGGTGCTTAATGGGTGAAGAAAATCTAAACTGTTCTTTCTGTAGCAAGTCACGAAGAGAAGTGTCAAAGATGATTGTTGGTGCAACAAAAGTCGCTATCTGTAATGAGTGTATCAAATTATGTATTGAGATACTAGATGAGGACCAACTCAAAGTAACAAAAGAAAAAATTCAAAAAGGCGAGATACAACTTAATCCTGTGATGATCAAAGAATATCTCGATGATTATGTCATAGGACAAGATGGTGCAAAGACTGTGCTGTCAGTTGCGGTCGCTAATCATTACAAAAGAATAATGCAACCACCAAAGGATTTTGACCTAGAAAAATCTAATGTGTTACTACTGGGCGCCACAGGTGCAGGTAAAACATTGATGGCAAGGACCATTGCAAAATACCTAGACGTGCCGTTTGCAATAGCAGACGCAACAACACTCACAGAATCAGGTTACGTGGGAGAAGATGTTGAAAATGTAGTGCAAAAATTATATGCAAACGCAGGCGGAGATGTGACAAAAACTGAACGTGGCATCATATTCATCGACGAAATAGACAAGATATGTAGAAAAGGTGAGAACACATCACTGACTAGAGACGTTTCAGGTGAGGGTGTACAACAAGGACTGCTTAAAATAGTAGAAGGAACACAATGTAGAGTACCACCAATGGGAGGAAGGAAACATCCTGACCAGCAGACCATAACAATCGACACTAGAAACATACTGTTTATTGTGGGAGGTGCTTTCACAGAACTTGAAAAACAATTAAAAAGCAAGGAAGCATCAGGTATAGGATTTGGCGCAACACTTTCACAAGATAGCATGAAAAACTTTCTAATGGATGTCAAGCCTGAGGACCTTATGAAGTATGGACTAATACCAGAGTTCGTGGGTAGATTCAGTTACATCACAAACGTTGATAACTTGAGTGAACCACAACTGGTACAGATACTTACAGAACCTAAGAATTCAATATTAAAGCAAGTGGCCTATCTGTTCGAACTTGACCAGATGCAGATCGACTTTGACAAGTCGGCCAAACTTGCAATAGCAAAAAAGGCCAAGGCACTAGGCACAAATGCACGTGCCCTCAAGAGTATTGTAGATAAGATACTATTGCCTTATCAATTCGATGCCACAGAAATGCAAAAGAGAGGTGTCGAGAAAATAAAAATCACTGGTAACGTGGTTGACAAAAATGAGGATCCTGTGTTAATGTTTAAAAAGTCAGATACAAATGCAAAAAAGAAAACCATTTAATAAATTCAGATCAAACAGACCCGACGGCTTCCATGGTTATTATGCAGAGGTACCACCAGGCGGTGATCCTATGAGAGCCTACAAAAGAATTAAGAAAAAACAAAAAGAGGACAAGTTCTTTGAAGAGTTGAAGGACAGACAGTATTACAGAAAACCTTCCGAGATCAAACGAGAGAAGAAGAAAAAGAGTCGTTTGATTGTTAAGAGAATGACACAAGAAGCAGAGCAATGGCGTACCATTGGTAATCTTGGTAGAAAACGTTAAATTAGGTCGTAATTCTAAAAATAGTTATTATATTATATAAATACAGTTGAAGATTGCTATAGATAGGATCTTCAATACATTAACTCGCTAACTTAGGAGGAAAGCACATGAAAAACAATCTATCTATCTTTAATAACTTAAGACCCATAACAGTAGGGTTTGACAATATGTTTGACCATTTTGAACATATGTTGGACGACGGCGGTTTCTTTAGAAACGGTACTGTTAGTAACTTCCCACCTTACAATATTGTAAAGACTGGAAAGAATACCTACAACGTAGAACTTGCACTTGCAGGTTTTAATAAGAAGGACATAGAAGTTACGTATGAGGATAACCTTTTAACAGTGAAATCTAAAAAAGAGAATAACACTGAAGAAACAGATGAAGATGGTAATATCATTCATAGAGGTATTTCAAAAAGATACTTCGCAAAATCATTTACCATTGCTAATGACGTTGAAATAAAAGGTGCCGAACTAAAAGACGGTCTTTTAACAGTTGCTCTGGAGAGAATTATTCCAGATGCCAAAAAAGCAAGATCAATCGAGATCAAGTAAACTGTCGAGATAGGTGGGGTGGTAAAACACCCTACCCATCAATAGACAAACTTAAAAATTATGTTATAATAAGGAGATAAAACATTATGAGTAAAATTATAGGAATAGACTTGGGTACTACAAATTCATGCGTATCGCTGATGGAAGGTACACAGGCAAAAGTAATAGAAAATGCAGAAGGTAAAAGAACTACACCTTCGGTAGTGGCATTTGGAGATGAGAAATTAGTTGGAGAACCTGCTAAAAGACAGGCAGTATCAAATCCAACAAACACAATTTTCGCCGCTAAAAGATTAATTGGAAGAAAATTTGATGGAGACTCTGTACAAAAAGACATACAGACATCGCCATTTAAAATAGTAAAAGCAGATAATGGAGACGCTTGGTTAGAAGCAAAAGGAGAAAAGTATTCACCTTCACAAATTTCCGCTTTCGTTTTACAAAAAATGAAAGAGACAGCAGAGAAGTATCTCGGACAGGCAGTAACAAAAGCTGTGATAACTGTGCCAGCATACTTTAACGACTCACAAAGACAAGCAACCAAAGACGCAGGTAAGATTGCGGGACTAGAAGTTGAACGTATTGTAAACGAACCAACTGCGGCCGCACTTGCATATGGGCTTGACAAAAAGAAATCAGGCAAGGTAGCAGTGTACGACCTAGGTGGTGGTACATTTGACGTATCAATACTTGAAATAGGTGATGGAGTATTTGAAGTTAAGTCAACTAACGGTGACACATCATTAGGTGGTGAGGACTTTGATAACGCAATAGTTCAAGAATTATTAAGTGAATTTAAAAAAGACACTGGTATAGATATAAGCAATGACAGTCTAGCTATGCAGAGAATAAAAGAAGCGGCAGAGAAGGCCAAATGTGAGCTTTCGTCAACTGCACAGACAGATATTAATTTGCCATTTATAACTGCGGACAAGACAGGACCAAAACATCTTAATGTGAAAATGACAAGAGCAAAACTAGAGTCACTGGTAGAAACACTTATCAGCAAAACATTGGCCCCTTGCAAGACAGCTCTAAAAGATGCTGGTGTCAGTGCCAATGATATAAACGAAGTAATTTTAGTTGGTGGTATGACACGTATGCCAAAAGTGATTGAGACAGTTAAAAATTTCTTTGGCAAGGAACCACACAAAGGAGTGAACCCAGACGAGGTTGTAGCTATAGGTGCCGCAATACAAGGTGGTGTTCTACAAGGAGATGTGAAGGATGTGTTGCTCTTAGATGTAACACCTTTATCACTTGGTATCGAAACTGTGGGAGGAGTAACTACTAGATTGATAGACAAAAACACAACCATACCAACAAAGAAAAGCCAGGTATTTTCAACGGCAGACGACAACCAATCTGCTGTCACTATAAAAGTTGTACAAGGTGAAAGGGAGATGGCCGGCGACAACAAGCAACTTGGAAACTTTAATCTCGAAGGTATTGCACCTGCACCGCGGGGAATACCACAGATTGAAGTAACATTTGATATAGATGCAAACGGTATTGTAAATGTCAGTGCAAAAGACAAAGGCACAGGAAAAGAACAAAAGATTACAATACAGGCATCAGGTGGATTAAGCGATGCCGAGATAGACAAGATGGTCAAAGAAGCAGAAGCAAACAAAGAAGCAGACAAGAAGAAAAGAGAAGAAGTTGATGTTAAAAACCAAGCAGATACTTTGACGCATCAAATAGATAAACAACTAAAAGAGCATGGCGATAAACTTGCTGAAGACGATAAGAAAAAGATAGAGGAAGATCTAGCAAATCTTAAAACAGTGCTTGAAGCAGGAGATACCGAGGCAACCAAAGAAAAAATTAAATCTTTAACCGAATCGGCTATGAAACTTGGCGAAGCTGTATACAAATCACAGCAGACACAACAAGAAGAAACAAAAGGAACCGATACCAAAGAAGATGTTGTTGATGCTGACTACGAGGAAGTGAAAGAAAAGGACTAAAATATGACAACAGATGTACAAACTCTTACTAAAGAAAAAATAAAATTAGAAGAGCCCGGACTTTATGATGTTATTTTTTTAAATGATAACATTACAACTATGGAATTTGTGATACGAGTTTTAAAACAAATTTTTAATAAAACACAAGAACAGGCAACAGCTATCACACAACAAATACACGACAACGGTCAAGGTATTGTTGGGTCGTATATACATGAAGTTGCAGAACAGAAAGGCATAGAGACTACACTTTTGGCTAGACAGGAAAATATGCCACTTCAAGTAAAAGTAAAAAAACAGTGATGTCCCTAGACCATTATGTTAAGGCGAACAAAGATATAATCCAGTTCGTAAAAAATGCAGTTCCGGGTGCTGTAGACAAATATGTTGGCACCTTGGACTATGCCACTGCAAGGTTCAATACAATATTAATCATTATTTCTCAGGATAGAATATTAGAAGAAGTACACAAAGCAGATGTTGAAGAATGTTTTAACACGATACAGGATTTCTATAATAGCACAAAAAAATTAATTACATGGCCTTGGGTGTTCAAGCCTTTAATGAAGATACGATTACATACTATAGGCACAAAACGTATACCCGCAATCAAAAGACTATTAAATAGATTGGAAAACAATAACAAATATTATCACCATGGTGATGACACAGTATGATAAATTGGATATTTTGGGCAATACCTCCGCAACACGTGAGGAAATATTTTGTGATGTTGTGGCTAGTGCTTTTCTTCCTACCAGGAATGTTGCTAGGTGTCCGACTTACTATATTTGGTTTGCTAGTAAACTACCTGTGGTTTGATATTGTTTTTTATGGTTGGGTAAAATTTAAAGAAAGGTTAGAAGGAGAATAAGAATGAAAGCAACAGTATGGAGCAAACCGGCCTGTCCGTTTTGTACAAAAGCAAAAAACTTATTAAAAAATAAAGGTATAGAATACGAAGAAAAAAATATTGCAGAAGGATATAAAATACAAGATCTTTTAGAAATGGTTCCTAATGCAAGAACAATGCCACAAATATGGTTAGACGACGAACATATTGGTGGATATCATGAACTTGAAAAAAAATTAAATGGCTAATGGATCAAAATGTATTCTGCCATGGATTTCAGTAGATAGAAATACAGAAACCGAAAAGGACAAAATTTCTTTGTCCCCTTGTTGCTACTATGAGTCAAGTGGTGATTATCAAGATATATCACAGTATTGGAACAGTGAAGAAATACAACAACTTAGGAAAGACTTTATAGAAGGCAAACGTCCAAGTGGATGTGCCATATGTTGGAAGTTGGAAGACAGCAACATGAAAAGTCTACGAATGAGTGTCAACGAAAGCAGATGGGATGAATACGCAGTAAGGACCAATAAATCATATCTAGAAGATAAACCGGTGCAAGTTAAGTACACTGTAGGTAACCAATGTAACCTGTCATGTAGAATGTGTGTGCCTACGTCCAGCAGTGGTGTACAAAAAGTTTGGCAAGCCATTGGTAGAGATAGCAAAGCTAAACTAGATGAGTTTGATTATTACAATTACATACTCGACAATTCAGAAACAATTAGATATATTGATGTAATGGGAGGCGAGCCTTTTTATCATAAGAAAACAAAGCAACTGCTTCAAACTTTAGTAGACAGGCAACACGCAGAAAACATTACTCTGTACATTGTATCAAATGCTACTAAAATAGATGAAAAAACAATTTCACTGCTTAAAAATTTCAAAGAGGTTGTATTAACAATCAGCACAGACGGAATAAGAGAACTACAAGAATATATAAGGCCAGGACTTAAATGGAGCCAGTTTGAAGCAAACTTAGAATTACTAAAAGAAAACAATATAAATTTTCAAATTGCATCTACTTTAAATGTGCTTAATATACTAAACTACGAAGATTTAGAAAACTGGTGTATGGAAAAAGGGTACAGCATAACAAATCCTACAATTATCGAATATCCAAAAGAAATGGCTCCACATAATTTGCCAATACAACTGAGACATCTGGTTCCGGCAAGATTTAAACAGATACTAGACAGCAAAGAAATAGATGCTGATAGTTTAAACTTTGTAAGACAACTTGACAAATATTGGAACACTGATGTCACCCAAGTTTTGCCACAATGGCAAGATGTTTTAGACAACCTACATTGGTCAAACATAGATCATCTGCAACAAATGGATAAGGAATTGGAAAAATATGTTGGATGAAGAAACTTTTTTTAAACTAAAATGGATCGTCGCCAAAAACGAATTGGCAAATGTTGATAAGAGAGGATCACAAACTTATCAAAAACCCATGTCGGGTTCGATACTAGATCTTCATTCTCGAGCATCTGGAATACACACAGGTCTTGTCGCGGCCAAAACAGATTCAATATTGAGTTGGTTGAAAAATATAAACATAGATTTGTTTCTAGTAGACAAATGGACCGTTGATATAGATTGTAATAAGTTGCCTGATATAGGAATAAATTGGAACGAATACCAAACACAACCTATGTCAGATACAATGAACTGTGTATATGAATTTTTATACAAACACAGGACAAGACGGCCAACTGTGTTCTCAAAAGATTTTTGGTATTTTGAAAGTATCATAGATAATAAAATTGCAAACGTATCACAACTAGAAAAAAACGACGTGTTAATTTTAAGTTTTCCTTTCTTTGGAGATTTTCAGATTAAAAAAGACATAAACGAATTATTAGATGTTTGTGTAACAAAAGAGATACCAGTTTTACTAGACTGTGTTTGGTTGCCATTGATAAAAGATATTATCAAAATAGAACAGGCAGATTGTATAGAAGTGATTACACACAGCATGACAAAAACATTACCTTTGGCAGGGATCAAAGGAGGAATAGTATTCAAAAGAAAACCAGTTCTATGGCAGGAAAAGATGTATCCCTTGGGCAATAAATTAGGCACTTGGTTATTTGCCAAATATCTAGATGACCTCGGGTATAACTTTGTTGAAAAATCATTGCGTCCTCTACAGGAAAAATGGTGTAAAATTTTTGACCTTGAAAAGCATGATATGGTGTACGTGGGTGTTTGCGGTACAGATTCTTTTCTGAAAAAATATTCTTTACATGACGGATCTTCTGATCTAATTTCTTTGGTACCTTATATGGAAAACGACAGAGAACTTACCAGATATCTTGCCGACTCCGGCAAATTGACAGATCTTAATTGATCAAGTATAATAATAGTATATAGTTCCTAAAAGCATAGTGGGAAAGTGACGTGCAATTCGTCCACATTACTTGATACGGTAACAGTCCGAATGCCACCTAGGAACGTAACAGAGCAAGGAGACTCGAAATGATAAGATTAATTCTTATATTAGTCTTGGTGTGTGTAAACATTGTCCAGGCCAAAACAGACGACTGTAAATGGGATGACGATATCCCTTGTGTTACGATCTATCCAAAATATACAAACAATTCAAATGCATTAGGTGACAAGATTACTCCTAGTAAGACAATCACAAAATCAGAAATCGACAAATACAATCTAATAGATTTACCCAAGGTGTTAAACTATGTACAGGGTTTAGATATCACACAGTCTGGACCAACGGGACAGCAAAGTTCTGTGTTCATGAGAGGGACTAATTCAAACCATACATTAGTTTTATTGAATGGAATACCCATCAACGATTTGTCCACACCAACAGGTGCACACGATGTTGGGCAAGACTTCATGTTCAACGTGGTGCAGATCGATGTGTACAAAGGTTCAGCAGGTGCCCATTGGGGTGCTGATGCAGTTGGAGGCGCCATCAACTTCAGGACAACGGTGGACTTTGATAAAAGATTAAGTTTATCCGGTGCCGGTGATGATAAAACCATTAGCGGTAACTATTACACTAGAATACAAGACTTCGATATATCTGTTTCAGCAGGACAACACAAATCAGAGAATGTTTCTGCACTATCGGGTGCAGACGAAAAAGACGGCACAAATAACAAAACAATAGGTGTCAATGTCAGCAAGTGGTATGACCTTGTTCATTGGAGAACATCTTGGTTCGCAAGGAACACATTCACAGATATAGATGGTCACAGTTTGGCTATACAGGATGGCAAGTGGGCAGACAATACTTTTTATGCTCTACAGACAGGATTGGATTATAAGAATACAAGTCTTACTTTCCACACACATGAGTATGACAGAGACTATGATGATTCACATTATGACAGTGAAAACTATACCATAAGGGGAACACACCAGACAAGCAAATGGGGAATAGGTTTTGATTACAAACACAATGAATCATATGGCAAAAGTCAATGGAGTGAAAACACAGGTTATGGACACAACCTTGGTTACTTCTACAACTTGTCATACAATATATTTTCGTACCATCACAGGTTTGACGAAGAGCATGAAACATATAAGTTAGGATTTTTAAAGGAGTTGGATGATGGGTTAAGCATCAGTGGTAGTACTTCTACAAGTTACAAAGATAAAACCACGTGGACGGCGATAGAGTATGGTGAGTCACAGGAATTGACATTGACTAAAAATAATTTTGCTACAACTATATTCAAAAATGACATAGGTGATTTAAACACGGACGGAATAGAATTTAGTTATGGGCAAAAAGACTTCAAAATTTTTGCAAGTCATTTAAACAGTAAGAAAAAAGAAGTGGTACAATTAAGAAGACCCAATTGGGCACTTGGATTTATGCACAACTATAACTTTAATAATGATTTTTCTTTGACTACCAATTACAAATACAAAGGTAAACATCTAGATGTACACAATTCCAATTGGTCAACAATTTCCATGCCAGAAACTCATTTACTAGATTTAAACATTGGTTACAATTACCATGGTATTCAGTTTGGTATTAGTTTGTTAAATGTGCTAGATGAAAATTATGAATCACCTCATGGTTTTAGTCAAGAGGGCAGGAAGTTCACACTAGGATTTAATAAGTCGTTTTGAAGTTGACAAAAACCAAAGTGTATTATAAAATATAGTGAAGGAGAAACAATGATAAAAGAAGCACTTATAAAAAAACTAGAAGGCGACGTAGAAGTTGCAAAAGTAGACTTGAGAACTTTTCTAGCAAATCCAATCGGTGTTGCAGAACACATCGACTACGTGATCACTGCTGAGAAGAAACTTGAAGCACTGGCCAATGCAGAAGACAAACTAAATTCTATCAAGAACCTGTAGTGACTTATACTGTCAACGACAAGTGTATAATGTGTAAGCACACAGATTGCGTTGAAGTTTGTCCTGTTGATTGTTTCTACGAGGGAGAAAATATGCTTGTCATACATCCAGACGAGTGTATTGATTGCGGAGTATGTGAGCCAGAGTGTCCGGAGGACGCAATACTGCCAGACACAGATGAGGAAGGTGCTAAATGGGTAGAGTTCAATGGTAAGTGGTCACAACAGTGGGCAGTTATAACACAAAAGAAAGACCCGTTGCCAGACCATGCACAACACTCAGGAGAAGAGGGAAGACTTGAAAAGTATTTTAAAGACAAATGATTATAGATAAAATTAAAGAGATGGGAGACAACTTGAGGATGTTGGAAGGCCATGACCGATTGCACTATCTCATAGACAAAGCAAAGGAGTTAGAACCGTTGCCTGAAGTTATGAAGACTGAAGAGAACAGAATTCATGGTTGTGCATCAAAACTTTGGTTGATAGGAGGCGTACGTGAAGACGGAACAATGATGTATCAAGTAGATGGAGAGGCACACATCAGCAAGGGCACTGCAAAGGTTGTCACTGATATTGTGAACGGTGAACACAGGAGCGAGGTTGCCAACCTCACAGTTGAGAGCTTCACACCGCTGGGCATAAAAGAACTGTTGACAATGCAAAGACAAAACGGACTTGGAGAATTAATAGACAGAATAATAAGGATAGCACATGATTAATATGCCACCGGGATGGGTACCACAACCAAACGCATCAGTAGACCCACAACTTAATACTGATTTGAGTGACATAAAGGAACATCCACCAACACAACAAGAGTATATGCCAAAAATAGTTGAGAAACTGAAAGAGTGCTACGATCCTGAGATCAGTGTAGACATCTATAACTTAGGCTTGATATATGATGTGAAGGTGACTGAGGACGGGTGGGTTCACGTATTAATGAGTTTGACAAGTGCATTCTGCCCTGCCGCTGATCTCATACCAAGGGACGTGCAACAGAAAGTTGAAAGTATTCCAAATTTAAAATGCAAAGTTAAAATAACAATGCAACCACAATGGGGCAGAGACATGATCAATCCAGAAGTCAGGGAGTTAATGGGACTATGATGAAGGTAGAACTTATAGATAGAATGGGAACAGATTTATCTGTTGTCAATGCCGCTAGGGTAAGTTACTCCAAAACAAAAGATGTGTTAGATGGCAAAGATGAAAAGTTGATAAAGTTCCTAGCAGAACACGAACACTGGTCACCTTTTGCACACGCATCAATGCAGTTCAGGATCAAGGCCCCCATATTCGTTGCAAGGCAACTAGTGAAACATCAGGTCGGTCTTGTGTGGAATGAG
>MDSV01189180.1_pt1 | contig 14441 bp, 16 predicted proteins | sample 810851 | NCBI WGS metagenome assembly MDSV01 (sample SAMN05326640, study PRJNA326480) | marine metagenome | isolation source: seawater | place: Atlantic Ocean: North East | collected 2012 | reverse complement strand
ATCAAAAGCAGCATGCAAAGAAATAGCTAAATTTACGTCTGTATCTTTTTGAAAATCTCTAATTTTATTAACTATTCCTGAAGTAGATAAAGTTATTTTTCTTTTTGAAATAGCTAAACCTTCTGTATCACAGAGTATGTTAATTGATTTTATAACATTATTATAATTTAAAAGAGGTTCTCCCATTCCCATGTAAACAATATTTGTTACAAGCTTTTCCTCTGTTTTTTTTTTCCAATCCTCTAAAAAAAATTTTACAGTTACTATTTGTCCTAATATCTCTTCTAAGGCTAGATTCCTCTCTAATTTCATAGTGCCTGTATGGCAAAAAGAGCATGACAAAGAACATCCAACTTGAGAAGAAACACATATGGTTCCTCTTTTTCCTTCTGGTATAAAAACTGTTTCAATCTCTTTTCCATCCCTTAATTTAAATAACCATTTTCTTGTACCATCTTCTGATAAATAACTTTCATTAACCTTTAATAAAGATATAGAAAAAGTATTATCTAAAAATCTTTTAAGATCATTTGGTAAGTTATTCATTTCATAAAAGCTAGTAACTCCTTTGACATACAACCAATTCCATATTTGATTAATTCTAAATAATTTTATATTTTCGTTTTTTAAAAATTCTTCTAACTCTTTTTTTGTAAGGTCAAAAATATTCTTTTTAATTGCAGACATCTTTAACTTTTTTTAATGCTTTTGAAAATCCAACTAAAGAATAGGTGTCCTTAGTTTCTGTTCCTCTATTAGAGGTACCTTCGGCAATTAAGACGTACCCTTTTTTCATTGCTTCAATAATTTTAATATTAAGATTAGGGTTTTTTGAAGCATTTATCCAGGCTGTTTGAGCAAAAGTATCTAATTCAAAAAAGATACCATTATCAATAGTAAGCTTAACTTTATGATTATCAGCAAAAGAGTAACCAAAATCAAATGCTACATAGTATTTATTTTTTATATTGTTGTTTTTTGCTACAACAACATCAACTCTGCCTCTAAAATTATATTCTCCTTGCATTATTTGAGGTTTAGCAATTGCGTAACAAATATCTTTTTCAGGCTTTGCATATACTTCCCAATTATTATATTCACCTTTTTTGAACCATTTTTTTTCAGCGGCATTTGCATTACAAAAAAAAATAATAAATATAAAAAAAACTCTTAACATAAAAAAAAGCATATTTACTACAACGAATAATTAAGTAAGAATACTACATATATTATTTTTTTTATCTAAAGTAAAATGTTTAATATTGTTGTAAAAAAATTTGGAACTCCTGATGGTTTAGTTTACGAGGAAACAAAAAGCCAAAAACTGAACTCTGACTCAGTAAGAATTAAAGTTGAGTCTGCAGGTGTTAATTTTGCAGATTTATTAATTATTAAAGGACGATATCAGGAAAGACCAAGACCCCCTTTTTCTCCTGGTTTAGAAATTGCAGGTGTAATAAAAGAAATAGGATCAAATGTATCAAACCTAAGGGTTGGGGATAAAGTAATGTCAATTATGAAATATGGAGGATATAAAACCGAGGTTATTGTTCCAAAAGAAAATACATATCTTGCACCAAACAAAATGGACATTTTAGAAGCTGGAGGATTCCCTGTAATATATGGAACTGCTTTCAGTGCAATTGTAACAAAAGCAAAGCTAAAAAGAAATGAAGTATGTGTAATATTAGGCGCTACAGGAGGTGTAGGAATGGCGGCTATAGAAATTGCAAAAGCTTATGGTGCAGTCGTAATAGCATGTGGAGGTAATAATAAAAAACTAGATGTATGTGCTGAAAAAGGCGCTGACTATACTATAAACTATAGCGATAAAATCATTAGAAACGAATTAAAAAAAATTGGAATTAATGAAATAGATGTCGTTATTGATATGGTAGGAGGGCAACCAACATTAGATTTAGTTAAATCATTAAGGTGGAACGGTAGAATTATTATAGTTGGTTTTACATCAGGGACTATTCCAGAAATTCCTGTGAATAGACTTTTACTTAAAAATGCCAAAGCTGAAGGTCTTTATTGGGGAGAATTGGCATATAGAGAGCCAAAAGAAATTGGAAATGACTTTTCAGTTTTAGAAAAATTATTTAACGAAAAAAAATTAAATCCTTCTATAAATAAAGTTTTTGCATTAAAAGATGCTACAAAAGCATTAACGCTGTTATCAGATAGAAAAAATATTGGCAAGATAATTTTAAAATGTTAATTTATAAAAACTACTTCAGCGTTAGTTTTTTCATCAACCTCTTCTTTTGTAACATTATCAGCTAATTCTATAAGTTTTATTCCTGCATTAACTTCAAAAACTCCTAAATTAGTTATAATAGTATTTACTACTCCTCTACCAGTAAGTGGCAAACTACACTTATCAACTATTTTTGGAGATCCGTCTTTTGAGTTATGGTCCATAAGTACAATAACTTTTTTCACTCCTGCTACTAAATCCATTGCTCCCCCCATACCTTTAACCATTTTTCCAGGTATCATCCAGTTCGCTAAATCTCCGTTTTTAGAAACTTCTAAGGCTCCTAGTATAGATAAATCAATATGGCCACCTCTTATCATAGCAAAAGAGTCAGCAGAAGAAAAATAACTAGTATCAGGAAGAGAAGTAATCGTCTGTTTTCCAGCATTAATTAAATCTGCATCCTCTTCTCCTTTTAATGGGAATGGTCCCATCCCAAGCATTCCATTTTCACTTTGCAAAGTAATGTTTAAGCTCTTGTCTATGTAATTAGCTACTAAAGTAGGCATTCCTATTCCTAAATTAACATAGTCTCCATCCTTTAGCTCCTTTGATGCTCTTAAACACATCTGTTCTCTATTCCAACTCATTTTTCTCTCACAGTAAGGTTTTCAATTGCTTTAGTATAATTTTTTCCCTGAATTACTCTATTAACATATATTCCTGGCGTATGAATTTGATCTGGATCTAATTCACCAACTTTTAAAACTTCTTCCACCTCAGCAACTGTAATTTTTCCTGCAGTTGCCATTATTGGATTAAAGTTTCTGGCAGTTTTCCTATATACCAAGTTTCCTGCTTCATCAGCCTTCCAAGCTTTAATTATTGCTAAATCAGCTGTTAAACCTGTTTCCATTACATAATCTTTATTGTTAAATTTTCTTACTTCTTTGTTTTTAGCAACTACAGTACCAACACCAGTAGCAGTAAAAAATGCTGGAATACCAGCACCCCCAGCTCTTATTCTTTCAGCTAAAGTCCCTTGAGGATTGAATTCTAGATCAATTTCACCAGATAAAAATTGTTTTTCAAAAAGCTTATTTTCTCCTACATAAGATGATACAGCTTTTTTAATTTGTTGTGTTTCTAAAAGCAAACCTAACCCATATCCTTCTGTCCCAGCATTATTAGATATAACTTTTAAATTTGAAATTCCACTATTTTTAATTGCAATAATTAAATTCTCAGGTAATCCACATAACCCAAAACCTCCTGACATAATTGTCATGCCATCAAATAAAACACCTTCTAGCGCATCTTCAGGTGAGTTGAATATTTTTTTATGTTTATTTTTTTTCATCTTAAGCCTAAATTATATAAGTATAAGATATGTCTTCAAGTATTAAATCTGGAATTTGGATGCTTTTTGCATCAATAAACTTTGCACTACTTAATACATTAGTAAAATATTTATCAGAAGATTTTAATTTATCACAAATTATTTTTTTTAGATCTTTTTTTGCTGTTATTTTTCTATTTCCTTTTATTTTAAAATCAGGAATACAAAGTTTAAGAACTAATTCTATAAAACTACAAATAATTAGATGCAGCTTAGCAGTATTGGCAATGTATTTGTGGTTTTATTCGATTTCTAAGATACCTTTAGCAGAAGCCACTGCTATAAATTTTACCGCTCCTATTTTTGGAGCAATTTTTGCAATTTTTTTACTAAGAGAGAAAATTAAATATAGAAGAATTATAGCCATATTTATTTCCTTAATAGGAGCTCTAATAATTATTAGACCAGGGTTAACACATTTTAATATGTTTATATTTATAACATTAATAGCCTCTGTTTTAATGGGAATGGCTTCAGTTTATATAAAAAAAATTACATTAGTTGATCATCCTAACGCTGTCGTATTTTATATGCCAATGATTTTAACAATTGTTTCCTTTATTCCTTGTGTAATATTTTGGAAAACGCCTTCACTTTTATCATTAATTCTCTTAACTTCAACTGGCTTAACAGCATTTTTAGCTCATGTATGTATTACTAAAGCATTTTCTTCTTCAGATGCAACTTTTGTTTTAGTCTTTGATTATTTAAGACTTCCGTTTACAGCAATTTTTGCTTTTTTATTATTTCAAGAAGTTACTGATTTTTGGATATGGATAGGCGGTTTGATAATATTTTTATCAAGCACTTATGTTGCCTACAGAGAAAGAAAGAAAAGCGATCAAGAAAGTACTTCTTTAATAACCGCAAAAAGACTATAAAAAATGATAATTTTTACGAAAAAAGCTAATATTGATATTAAGGGTATAGTTTATATTTGCTTAGCATCATTGTTCTTTTCTTTAATGTCAGCTAGTGTTAAATTATGTTCTAACAATTTAAATTTAGTAGAGATTATTTTTTTAAGGTCCATAATAGCTACTATTATTTTATTACCTTTTATTTTTACATTAAAAATAAAAATTAAGACTAATTTATATTTCAAACATATTACTAGAGCTGTAGTTGGAATTAGTGCAATGTTTTTAAACTTTTATGCAGTAAGCAAACTTCCACTATCAAATTATACTATAATTTCTTTTGCTAAAATTTTTTTTATAATTCCATTAGCATTTTTATTTTTAAAAGAAAAAATAAAAACTGAATCTTTTTTTTACATTTTTCTTGGATTCATTGGAATTGTTTTTATTATGGGATATGAAGATAGTGAGTTAGAGTTAATACCCTTTTATATTTGTGCTATTTTTGCGACCCTACTAATTGCTTATATTAAAATATTTGTAAAAAGTTTTTCTAAACAAGAAAGTAATATAAAAATTCAATTTTATTTTTCAATAAATTCTTCAATAATTTTATTAATCCCTTATTTAATTTTAAGTTCAAAAATCTTAGTATCAGATTTTTTTTTTATTTTATTAATATCTGTTTTTGGACTGTTAGCTCAGTACTTTACAATAGAAGGCTTAAAAAATTCTGCAGCTGTAAAAGTTATGCCTTTTGACTATTCTAGAATTTTATTTGCAAGCATAATTGGAGTAAGCTTTTTTAATGAAAAAATTTCTGGAAGCATGCTTTTTGGTGGATTAATTATTATTTTTTCAGGTATAAAATTAGTTACTTCTAAGTCTTACAAATTAAGTAAATAATAACCATAATTAAAACAGAAAAAGTTACTAAAAGGTTCAAATTTTTTCTCAATCTAAGATACCAGTTAGGCAAGTAGCTTTTGCAATAGTTTTTTTCATAAAAATAAATACTATTTAAAAAAAAAATACCAATAAATATTTTTATAGTCACCGGAATATTTAAAATATAAACAATGCTTACCAATATAGAGGGAAGTACAGAAAGAATAACTAGCTTTGAGTTTTTTTTTTTCAAAGAAATTGCTATTCCCCAATAAACAGCACCTATAAATGAAATTATAAGAAATAAATAGAAAACTACAAAATTGATAAAGAAACTTAAATTATCATTATCTAATACGCTTAAAATTATTATAAATAAAAAAGGTAAAAAACCTAATAATCCTAAAACTTCTTGTATATAAATTTTTTTTAATTTCTTAATGATTAAATTTAACAAATGCATTTTCCATTATCTCAGCCAAAAAAAGATCTTTATTTGTTATCTTATTCTGATCATGAGTGCTTAATGTAACATCTACATTGCTGTATACGTTGGTCCAATCTGGATGATGGTCCATTTTTTCAGCCTCAAAAGCTACTTCTGTCATCCAAGAAAATGCTTCAGTAAAAGATTTAAATTTAAATATCTTTCTAACTTTTTTATCGTCATCAACAAAGCTCCATTTATTATTAGAAAAGAATAGCTGTATGTTTTCTTCCAATTAAACCCTCACTTTAAAATATAATTCTAACTTGAATATATTACATAAAATAGCATATATTATATATATATTAACAAAAAAAATGGAGTTTTAAATGGCATTTGGTAAATTTACTAATGATTATAACGTAAAGGCTAGAGCATCGTCATTATCTTCTACTGATGAAGGTTTAAGAAAGTTTATGCTAAAAGTATACGGCTACATGTCAGTAGGTCTAGGGATAACTGGTGTTATTGCCTGGCTATTTGCTAACGCTTTTGTTGCACAAAATCCTGTTGTTGTTTCTCTGATGCAACCTCCAATGGCTTACTTAGTAATGTTTGCACCTTTAGGTATTATATTATGGATGAGCTTTGGAATAAATAAAATGAGTGCAGGAATGGCACAGAACCTTTTTTGGGTGCTCGCTGCATGTTATGGTGTCTCTTTAGCAAGTATATTTTTAGTTTATACTGGAGCTACGATTGCAAGAGTTTTTTTTATTGCAGCTTCTATGTTTTTAACTATGAGTATCTGGGGTTATACAACCAAAAGGTCTTTGGCAAAAATGGGATCTTTTTTAATGATGGGATTAATAGGCTTAATAATTGCCTCTATAGTGAATATTTTCTTGGGTTCATCGGCCTTACAATTTGCTATGTCAATTATTGGTGTGATTATTTTCGCAGGTCTAACAGCATATGATACACAAGTTATAAAAGAAATTTATGTAGAAAATGAAAATTCTGAAGATTCTTCTAAAAAAGCAGTTATGGGAGCTTTAAAACTATATTTAGATCTTTTATTACTTTTTCAATATTTATTAATGCTTTTTGGAAACAGAGAGTAATTTTTTTTAATTAAGGGAGGCTTGCAAAGCTTCCCTTAACAAACCTTTCTATGTCTTACGACAGTAAATATTCTGAATGGAAAAAAGATCCTGAGCATTATTGGAAGAATAAGGCTTCTCTTATTGATTGGTATAAAACTTTTGAAAAAGTGCTTTCAAAAGATAAAAATAATAATTTTATATGGTTTAAGGGAGGAAAACTAAACACTTGCTATAATTGTGTTGATAGACATGTAAAAAATGGATTAGCAAAAAAAAACGCCATTATATATGATAGCCCTTTAACAGCTACTAAAAAGTTCATTACTTATGAACAATTACTTTTTGAAGTTTCAAAACTTTCTTCATCCTTACAATCTATGGGAGTCAACAAGGGAGACAGAGTAATACTTTACATGCCAATGATACCTGAAGTAGTGATTGCAATGTTAGCCTGTGCAAGAATTGGAGCAATACACTCAGTAGTTTTTGGAGGGTTTGCTGCTCAAGAACTTGCTAATAGAATTATCGATTCTACCCCTAAAATCGTAATTGCTGCAAGTTGCGGGATTGAACCCAATAGGGTCATAGACTATAAAAAAATTTTAGATGAAGCAATATCTTTAAGTACTCATTCTCCAAAACACCAAGTAATTTTCCAAAGAGAACAACTTAATGTACTCCTAAATAAACCAGGAGACCTTGACTGGAAAGTTTTAATGACTAGTCCTAATAAAATGACAGAGTGCACCGAATTAGACTCAGAAGACCCTCTTTACATTCTTTATACATCAGGAACTACTGGAATTCCTAAAGGTATAGTGAGAACGAATGGAGGGCATGCTGTAGCACTACATAATAGCATGAAAATGACTTACGATATTAAACAAAGTGATACATTTTGGGCTGCTTCAGATGTTGGATGGGTAGTAGGACACTCCTACATAGTTTATGCTCCTTTACTTTTGGGATGTACTACTGTTTTGTATGAAGGAAAGCCAGTTGGTACTCCAGATGCTGGACAATTTTGGAGGGTTATATCTGAACACAATGTTACAACTATGTTCACAGCCCCTACAGCAATAAGGGCTATAAAAAAAATAGATCCTAATGGAGAGGAAATAAATAAATATAACTTAAAAAATTTTAAATATTTATTTTTAGCAGGAGAAAGAGCAGACCCAGAAACTATTAAATGGTCCATAGATCATCTTAAAGTTCCAGTAATAGACCATTGGTGGCAAACAGAAACTGGGTGGTCAATTGCTGGCAACTTTCCAGAATTTGGAATATTTGATATAAAATATGGTTCAACAGGAAAAGCTGCGCCAGGATATAAAGTAGAAGTATTAGATGATAATGGAAATAAATTGGAAGCAGAAAAAATGGGAAACCTGGTGATCAAAATGCCACTACCTCCTGGATGTAGCTCAAGCATTTGGAATGATAAAGAAAGGTTTTTTATAGCATATCTTAAAAAATATAAAGGCTACTATAATACTTCTGATGCGGGAGTAATTGATAAAGAAGGTTATATATCAGTAATGTCTAGAACTGATGATATAATAAATTGTGCTGGCCATAGAATATCAACAGGTTCAATTGAAGAAATACTTACAAGTCATGAAGAAATTGCAGAATGTGCGGTAATAGGACTAAAAGATAACCTTAAAGGAGAAGTCCCTGTAGGTCTTTTGGTGCTTAATGAAAAAAATTACAAATCAAAGTCAGAAATTATTAAAGAAGCAGTTTTATTAGTCAGAGAAAAACTTGGTGCAGTAGTAGCTTTTAAGACTGCCTATGCTATAGACAACCTTCCTAAGACAAGATCAGGAAAAATTTTAAGAGCAACTATATCTAAAATTTTAAATGGAGAGCAATTCAAAATACCTGCTACCATTGAAGACAAAGAAACCTTAAATTTTGTTAAAGAAATTTATATCAATTCCAAATCATAGCAATCTACAAATTTCTTCATAGTCTTTCTCATTTTCTGAGTTTATTAAACCTCTTCTGATAAAAAAGCTTGCCATAACTAATGCACAATTTTTTTTGAAGTTATAGGTATTTTTAATTGTATCAATTATTTTTTTACTACTATACAAATTAAACTTTGAAACCTCACCATCATTATTTTTAGGAATAATATTTTTTGTTAACTCTAGATCAAATAGAAACAAGGTATCTCTCCTTATAGAAAGTTTTTTATTTCTCCAAACATAGTTTATGGTTCCTACTTGCAACGCTTTATTCAATATATTTTTTTTTAAAGATGCCTCTTCAAACCCTTCTCTTATTAAAGCTTGATATACAGTTTCTCCTGCTGAAACTCCTCCCGCAATTGTATTATCAAGTTTATTTGGTTCTACTCTTTTATTAGAAGACCTTAGAGGTACCCAAACTTTAATTTTACTTTTACCGGTTCTAACATAGGCTATTAAGTGAACTCCATAACCTCTTATTCCTAAATATTCTACTAAAGATCTTTCTAATATAAATAATTCTTTTTTTCCAAAAGATGTAACACATGGAAAATTTTCTCCTGTTACTTGTGAAACGATTTTTTTTTCTACAAGTAATTCACATATATTCTTTAAAGTGATATCAAGCTGTTTTTTTTTTTTTTCTTTGAAGCTAAGATTGTCATTTTTTAAAGTAAAAGGTAGCTTTTTTTTTAAAAGTATTGATGCTACTTTTTTATGAACTAAACCTATGTGATAATTATTACAAAATAGATTAAAAAAATTTTCTCTGTCTGTAAAATTATTAAGTTCATTAATTTTAAATAGAATTGACAATGATGGTTAAAAACTAAAGTTTGCCCCAAACTTAAGGTACTTTTGCTTTCTTTCTTTAGATAAAAATACCTTTGATTTTTTTGTTAAATCTTCTATAACCTTTTTTAACTCATCCCTTAAAGAATTAAAAACCTCATTGGGGTTTCTATGTGCTCCTCCGATAGGTTCTTTAATAACTTTATCTACAACCTTAAAGTCTTTTAAATCTTTTGAAGTAATTTTTAAACTATTAGCTGCTATTTCGTCATAACCTTCCACCTTCCATAAAATAGAAGCACAGCCCTCTGGCGATATTACAGAATAAATAGAATTTTCAAGCATTAAAACTTTATCTGCAGTTGCTAAAGCCACTGCTCCTCCTGAACCTCCCTCACCTATAATAATACTGATAATGGGAACTTTGACGTTTAAGGATGTTCTAATAGCAGATGCTATGGCTTCAGATTGGCCTCTTTGTTCAGCACCAACACCAGGATATGCTCCTGCTGTGTCAACAAATGTAACAATCGGAATATTAAACTTCTCTGCTAATTTCATAAGTCTTTCGCTTTTTCTATAGCCCTCTGGTCTAGCCATACCAAAATTTCTTTTTAACCTGCTCTCAGTGTCTGAACCCTTTTCTTGTCCAATTAACATTAAAGACATGCCTTCAAAAGTAGCTAATCCTCCCATAATTGCATAGTCTTCACCAAATTTTCTGTCACCACTTAATGGAACAAATTCACTAAACAATTTTTCTATATAATCAGATGAGTGAGGTCTTTCTGGATGTCTAGCTACCTGCACTCTTTGCCATGGTGTCAAATTAGAATATCTTTCTTTCAACATTTTGTTTGCTTTGAACTCTAAGTCTGTTATTTCATCTAAAATTTTTACTGTTTTACCAGTACTTAGATGTCTAAGTTCATTAATTCTTGCCTCTATTTCAGCAATCTCATTTTCAAAATCTAAAAAAAACTTAATCATTTTTCTTTACTAAAATTTTATTATGTAATTCTACTATATTTTCTGCTTGTTTTATAGTTACAATATCTAATAATTTTCCATTAAATGCAATAGCTCCTTTGCCATTTTTTGAAGATTTTTTGATAGCTTCTAGCATTTCCTTAGCATCCTTTAATTCTTTCTTGGTAGGTGTATATATCTTATTTGCTAATTTAATTTGATTTGGATGAATTATCATTTTTCCGTCAAACCCTAATGAATAAGAGCTTTTTGCTAATGCTTCAAAACCCTCATTATCATTATAACTCCCATATGGGCAATCTATTGCTCTTAATCCGTATGCTTTCGCAGCAACTATTATGTGAAATAAAGCAACTTGCCAAATATCATTTAAAAAAAAATCTCTCTTATCCTTATTTGAGATTGGGCTAAGTGTGCCATATTCATTGGTGGGGCCACCAATGCTCATAGTTTTAGCTCCTATTGAAGCCGCGAAGTCTGCAGCACCAAAGTGCAGACTCTCAATTCTTTTACTTGAACTAGCTATTTTATTTACATTTATTAAACCTTTTGCTGTCTCTATAATCAACTCAAAACCAACCTTGTTTTTAATTTTATTTTTTTTTTCTATTTGATTTACAATTTTCTCTAATTTGGCAACTTCTTTTTCTGTGTTTACTTTAGGTAAGATTACTAAATCTAGCTTTTTATTTTTTAAACCTATTAATTGCTCTATATCTTTTTCAAAAAAATCTGTCTCCATGGAATTAACTCTTACTGATAAAGTTTTATCTTTCCAGTTTATATTTTGAATTGCATCTAAAGTATTTTCTCTAGCATAGGTTTTTTTTTTCTACAGATACTGAATCTTCTAAATCTAAAAAAACAGCATCGCTATTGCTTGCGGCAGCTTTTTCGAAGATTTCAGGTCTTGATGCCGGTACTGCAAGCACTGATCTACTTAATCTGAAAGGTAAATAATTTTTTATTTTAATTTTCTCTGTCATTTTTTAAACATCAATTTTTGTTAAAGGATGTTTTTTTAAAGCCTTCTTAGTATCTTCAATATTTATATGAGTATAAATTTCTACTGTAGATATATCTTCATGACCAAGTAGTTGTTGTAAAACTTTTAAATCTGCACCATTTTTTAACATATGGGACGCAAACGCATGTCTTAGAATATGAGGAGAAATTTTATCTTCATTAATATTAACTTCTCTAGCTACAAACTTTAGTCTATTGTAATATGTATGCCTTGTGATGTGAGAATGATAGCTAGGAAAAAGCCACCTTTTTTTACTATCTACTTTAATATCATTCTTATACTTTAATTTAACTTTAGATAAATACATTTTTAAAACTTTCTGAGCATGCTCTCCGAGGGGAATAACCCTATCTTTATTTCCTTTTCCCTTTATGTATAAATGTTTCAGATCTTCTGCAATAGATGATATTTTTAGTTGCACTAACTCTGAAACTCTCAAGCCTGAAGCATATAAAATTTCTGTCAGCGCAAGAATTTGTAAATCCTTAAAATTTTTAGAGTTTTTTTTCATATAATCTAATATCTTACTCACATCACTTTCGCTTATAAACTTTGGTAGGCTATGAGGTTTTTTAGGTAAATTTATATTTATAGAAGGATTGTAGGTTCTAAAGTTTTCTTCAGAAAGAAAACTAAAAAATTGTTTTATAACACTAATTTTTCTTAATCTACTTGATACTTTAATTTTGTTATAAACTAAAAGATTAATCCACTTCTTAACGAACTCTTCATTACAATTAGTAAAGTTTAAATTATTTTCTTTTAAAAATTTATAAAATATTTTTAAATCAGAATTATAAGAGTTAACTGTATTATGATTTAAGTTTTTTTCAGTAATAATTTTATCTAGAAATAGCTCTATTAAATCTTCATCATTATATTTTACATAATTTTTCATTTTGCTAAAAAGTCAAAATTTTCTTCCATTGCAAAACTTCTTGCATAACTTTCTAAACCTATCATACTCAAACCTTTAATGCCCTTATAAAAGCTATACATTTCTTTATATAGACTTGTTTCATCCTGAAGCAGCTTAATAGATAACAATGCAGCTTCTGCTAAATTATTGTCAATAACAGCATTATCCAACATAAAATAACTACTGGTATGATTTCTAAAAAATTTAAAATAGTTTGGCGAAAAAGTTTCATTTGAGAAAAATATTTTCCACATTTCACTAGGAATCTCTAATCCTAAAGCGTTTAAGGTTAAAATAAATTTAAAAAAACCTTTTTCATTAATGTTGAGATCATTTTTTAAAATTCTTAAATAATAATTAATATCTAGAGTCTGACCTCTGTAGTCTGATATATTGGTATCATACAAATACATAAGCATTAAAAGTCTACAAAACTTTATATCAACACTAGCTCTTTCTCTTATGTCACTAGTTCCAAAGAAAATCCATTTTTTTGCCGCTTCTATTTCATTAGATAAAATTAGTGATTTGGCTGCTGGTAAGTTAAACCAATTTAAAGTTGAATCTGGAGATAGTGACATAATTGAGTTTTTAGTTATTAGAGAAATGGCTTTAAGAATATTTTTTTCTTCTGCCAGTTCCCATAACTTCATTAGGCCCTTAGCTCTATCTGTATTAGCAACAGAATTTGTAATTAATTGAAATGTTGCTGCTCTTAATTTAGGATTATTATTTTTTTTACTTTTATTTTCAAGATAAAATACTAACTCATCCTCAGTTAAAAAAGAATTATACTCTTTTATAAGCAAGGAAGGGTTATAAATACCTTGATTGACTAAAAACTCTAAGCTTTCTATTTGCAATTCTTTAGTAAACAATTTTAAATCAAATATCGTTTTATAAAATAAAATTGGAGTTTCTTTAAAAGAATTTTTAGCTGAACTATAATTATAAAAGCTTAGAATTTTTAACAAATTACTGTCATCATCATTCACTTCAATACCATTAACTGTATTTTTTTTGCATTTTCTAAATAATTTAATACTTTATTGATGAATTCATCCTCTTTTTCTATATCATTTTCTAGAAGTTCTAAGGCCAACATAGCCTCCTCTTCTTTTTTAAGAATAAGTTTACAAACAATAAGAGCCTTTCTAAAAAAAGTAAGGTTTTCTCCATTGGTTAACATTCTAGAAACATTATTACATACATACGGGACATCAAAGCTATTCAATCTAAAATAAAAATTGTTGTATTCAAATTCTTTATTTCTAAAGTCTTGAGGAATACTCGTAATTAGATTGTCTAGGTCTCTGTTAAACCCTGAGCTTACTAAATGAAATATTTTTTTTTCTAAATAAGGTAATTTATTTTCCTGTATTGGAGAACTTATTGAATTATCTAAACTAGTTTGTGAGTTCATAATTGGACTTTTAGCTCTAGAAAGTATTATATTTTTTAATAACAACCTCAATGTAGGAGAGTTTGTGTAGGGATTAATTCTATCTAATAGAATTTTTGATGAGGAAAAATTAGTTTTTCCCCACATCATCCATCCTAAGCCATTATTCTCGCTAGATAAAGTTCCATGCCAAGGACTGTAAGTATTTGGAATGTCTTGTACTACTATAGAATTGTTATCATTTACCTGTTCTGTATCATTATCTATGTAACTTTCATCTGGATTTATAAAACTTTTAATTTCCGAAGAAGAATTATTCTCGCTTTCATTTTTACTTTCTTCTTCAATCAAAAGTGTATTATTTTCATTTGATATAATATTTTTTGGGTCTTGAGCTTTACTTATAGTGCATAAAAAAAAAATAAAAAATAAAAAGTATCTAATCATTT
>MDSV01068739.1_pt1 | contig 14441 bp, 10 predicted proteins | sample 810851 | NCBI WGS metagenome assembly MDSV01 (sample SAMN05326640, study PRJNA326480) | marine metagenome | isolation source: seawater | place: Atlantic Ocean: North East | collected 2012 | reverse complement strand
CCGCTTATTAGAGCAATTTTATCTGAAGGGAAGGCCCTCACCGTTTATTGTTCAGCAGTTTTAATGCTTTCAATAACTAGAAGAGTTATTAGCGTCATTGCAAGCGCAGAAAGAACACTAACAACCACGATTAGCCATCTTACTGGGTAAGATTTTTTATCAGCTGCTTCAGCAACGTCAACTACTAAACTTGAAGGAAGATGAGTTTCAGCATCAACCTTTAGAAGATCATATCTCTTTTTTAGAGTTGCTAGTTGTTCGTATGCGGGCTCAAGGTAGTTTGCTAACTCGTTGTACTCATTTGCGAGTTTAGAAATCCTATCTAGATCAGCTTGAATGGTTCTAGCGCCCTTCATGTTGTTGTTTGCAACTGCAGTTCCGTATTGAACGGTTAATCCTTCGACTTGAGATTCAAAGTCGTAAATGCCTTGTTCGTGTAGTTTTCCCAGCTGGTCTTCTGCTGTTTGGATTTCAAAAAGAGCCTTTTCGTATGCTTCTTTTGCAAGCTCAAAAGCAAGTGTAGCTCTTTCGTTTCTAAGCTTATTTGCAAGGCTGTCTGTCAAGCTAACTAGATGATTTGCAATATTCTTTGCCAGTTGAGGATCTACATCCATAACCGCTACTCTAATAGATCCATACCTAGTTAGGGAAGCACTTACATTACTATTGTATTTCTTGTTTAGAAGTGTTCTTCCACCAGACTTGTTAAGATCAATATTGTAGTGTTCAGCGAGGTTGTAAGACTTGATGACTTTTCCTCTCACAAGGTTAGAATTAAGAAGTTGAAGCAGTCTTTCGGCGTCTTCTGTTTCTCCATAAGAGAGGATGTCTCCAGAATTCACTTCCTCGTAGAATTGTTGTCCTATCGAGCTTTGTGTTGTGGCAAACATGATTACTGATGATTCGAATTTCTCTTCCATTATCAATGAAACGGAAGAAGAAACCAGGGTTGCTACAATTCCTACGATGATAAAAATTCGCAAGTTTCTGTATACAAAAAGAATAAGATGAGACGAGTCTAAATTTGACTTCATAAGGGTAAAGTAGATTGGTTAACTACGGCATGCAAAGTTATAACTTTGAACCCATGTCTCGTATTGCCTTAAATGCACGATTATTAATTCCAGGTAAGTTGGAGGGGATAGGAAGGTTTACTCTGCAGTGTTATAAGCGATTGATAGATTCTAGACCTGACGATCAGTTTTTACTAATCTTCGATAGGGTTCCGCCGAGTGAATTTACTTTTGGTGCCAATGTAGAGACATGTCACTTATTGCCACCTGCTAGAAGACCATGGCTTTTTGATTTGTGGTATGATTATTCATTAACGTGGAAACTAAAAAGTTGGAACGCTGACCTGTTTGTTTCTACAGATGGATATATCAGCAGAAGGACAAATGTCCCTCAGCTAAATGTGATTCACGACATAAACTTTGAACATAATCCAGAGTGGTTACCTAAGAGATATGCAAACCACTTCAGAAAGAGATTTCCTGAATACGCAAAATTAGCTACAAAACTCTGCACTGTGTCAGAGTACAGCAGGCAAGACATTGCAAAAACTTATGGTGTCGATCCTGAAAGTATTTCGATTATCCCCAACGCGCCTAGTGAAGATTTTAAACCTACCGAAAACAAGATTACAGAATCACCTTACATTGTTTTTGTGGGGTCTTTACACCCTAGGAAAAATGTTCCAGGTATGATTAAAGCTTTTGAGCAATATAGGAAATGGGGGGGTAAATATGAGCTATTAATAGTAGGGGAGAACATGTGGAGAGACGAGAGACATCAAGCAAAAGGAGTTCGCTATTCTGGCAGGTTAAATGATGAAAAACTTGTTGAAGCTATCTCGAATGCTGAAGCTATGTTATACCTTCCGTTTTTTGAAGGCTTTGGAGTTCCCATTGTAGAGGCAATGGCATGTGGTGTTCCAGTTGTAGCGAGTAATTGCACCTCTCTGCCTGAAGTTTGCGGTAGTGCAGCTGCAGCTCTTGTTGACCCCAATGACTATGAATCTGCAGCTGACACCCTTATTAAATTGGAAAATGATGCTAATTGGAAGCGTTCAAGAAAAGAAGCAGGCCTTGAGCGTGCGAGAGATTTTTCATGGGATAAAAGTGCTTCAATTCTAAATAATGAAATAAAGAAACTTATCAATGCCTAAGCTTCTAGCATTTTTAAATTCAAGTGTCATAGAAGCTGGTTGTGATGAAGCTGGAAGAGGGTGTTTAGCAGGACCTGTTGTAGCTTCGGCAGTAATACTTGACGAGATAACGGCTAATGATTTAGCACTTGATGATAGTAAAAAGCTCAGCGAAAAAAAGCGCAATGCATTAAGACTTGAAATTGAAGAAAAAGCTCTTGCCTGGGCAGTTTCATTTGTGTCAAATGAACAAATTGACGAGATAAACATACTTCAAGCCTCTTTCTTAGCAATGAGGCAAGCTGTTGAACAGCTATTCATTAGGCCTGACCATATTTTAATTGATGGAAACAGATTTGTAACATCTGAAACCATGCCTCCACACACCTGCGTTATAAAGGGGGATGGGAAGTATGCTTCGATAGCCGCAGCCAGCATACTTGCAAAAACCCATAGAGACGAGTTTATGCAGAAAGCATCTGAAGAATTCCCAGGTTATGATTGGCACAAAAACGCAGGTTATCCCACATCAAAACACAAGGCAGCTATTAAAAAATTTGGGACGACTAAACTACATCGGAATTCGTTTAAAATGAGTTAATTATCGTCTAATCTAATTTTTTTACCTATATACTAGTTTGGGTTTAATTTGGAGTGTAGATTTACGAGAGTATAATCAAATTCTTATAATGTACCGTTTAACCATCACCCTTTTCACTGTTTTTTTTGCGGCTTTTAATTTTTCGCAAGCTCAGTGTACACTCTTCTTCTCAGAATACGCAGAAGGCTCATCAAACAACAAATATTTAGAGATATACAACCCCACAAATTTGGAGGTTGATCTTGTTGATTACGCCTTTCCTAATGTGAGTAATGCTCCTTCTGTTGCAGGAGACTACGAATATTGGAATTCGTTTACAGAAGGTGCTACTATCGCTCCAGGGGGCTTTTATGTAATTGCTCACCCCTCTTCTGACCCAACTATTCTTGCTTTTGCTAACCAAACCTACAATTACCTCAGTAATGGTGATGACGGTTTCATGCTAGTTCAAGGAACTGAGGATGATTTCGTTCAGATTGATGCAATTGGAGATTGGATGGGCGATCCTGGTTCAGCATGGGATGTGGCAGGTGGTGAAGGATCTACTAAGGATCACACTCTAGTTAGAAAGCCAGAAGTAAACATGGGTAACGCAGGAAACTGGGATGCATCTGCAGGCACTAACTTAGATGATACAGAGTGGTTAATCTTTCCACAGAATACTTGGGAATACCTAGGATCTCATACATTTACTGGAAACTGTGGAGCTGCAGTACAAGGGTGTACGAATCCTGACGCAATAAACTACAATACTGATGCAACATCGGATGACGGAAGCTGTCTTTTTGATAACGCTTGTAACGTAGATGCTACAGAAGTAGAAGCGTTTAACTTTGGGTTCTCTCCATCAGACCTAGTTGTAGAAGTAGGTGCTCAGGTAACTTGGACTAACCTTGGCGGAAATCACGATGTAAACTTTGACGTAAGTGCGATAACTGGCGAGTCATTTGGCAACCCTGAGTCATTCTATATCCCAGCAGTATTCAGCTCTGATTACGAGTGCATTGGTTCACACACATTCACAGTGCCAGGCGTGTATTCATACGACTGTTCAATTGGCAGTCATGCAGCAAACGGTATGGTAGGAACAATTACAGTTGGCACTGGAGGCTGTACTGATCAATCATCTCCAAACTTCAACGAGGCTGCTGATTGGGACGATGGCTCTTGTGAGGAAGCTCAGTTTACTTCTATTTACGATATTCAAGTGGGCCAAGAGACAGGGTTGTTTGAAGGTGAAGTCGTAAATACTTCAGGAATTGTAACTGGAGTGTTTGGTTCTGCTGTTACAGTTCAAGACGGTACTGGTATGTACTCAGGAATCTGGATGTATGGAGCTGATGTAAACGTATTGGTTGGTGATGCAGTTGAGATTACTGCTACAGTAGTTGAATACTACGATTTAACACGCCTTACTTCACCAGCGGTAACGATCACAAGTCAAGGTAATGATCTTCCAGCTGTTGAAGTACTTTCTACAGCTGATGTAAATGAAGAAGGATGGGAAGGTGTTTTAGTTCGCACAAGTGGTTCAGTAGATAATGATAATTTAGGATATAACGAATGGTCATTAACTGATGGCTCATCTCCAGTAAGAGTTGACGATATAGGATACAACGCTCTTGGTACTGGCCTCGTTTCAGTTGGTGTTACTTTTGACGTAGTAGGTCCACTGGACTACAGCTTCTCTAACTTTAAGATTCAACCTCGTGACGCTTCTGATGTTATGCTTCACGGTTGTACTAACAATTCAGCAGATAACTTTAACTCAGATGCTTCTATTGATGATGGAAGTTGTGATTTCTCTGGTGTAGAATGTACAATTTTCTTCTCTGAGGTAGCTGAAGGATCGAGTAACAACAAGTACTTAGAGATTTATAATCCAACTGGATCTATAGTTTTCTTAAGCCAATACACCCTTGCTAATTGTAGTAACGGATGTGCTGACGCTGATGCAGAATTCATTTCTGATCAATTTGAGTACTGGACTTTTGCTTTCCCCGTTGATGCTACTATTGATCCAAACGGGACGTACATCGTAGCACACTCAAGTGCTTCTGATGAAATTCTCGCGGTAGCTGACATGACATATAATTACTTGAGTAATGGTGATGATACATTTGGATTACTTGAATTCTTAGGTCAAGATACTCTACTTATTGACCTTATTGGAGAACTCGGCCCAGATCCAGGTTCTGGATTTATAGTTAATGGTGAAACCAATGCTACACAGAATGCAACTCTTATAAGAAAGCCTAATGTTTATGCTGGTAACGCCGGTGATTGGGCAGCATCAGCAGGAACAAATGAATTCGACGGTGAATGGATTATTAACCCATCAAACTACTGGGACGACATTGACACTCATACGTTCACAGGTGGATGTGCTGCCAATACAAGTGGCTGTACTGACTCTGGCGCGGTGAACTACGATGAAAATGCGACTGAAGACGATGGCTCTTGTGTTTACATTCCAAACTTAACTGTGCAGGAAATTCACTCAGGTCCAATTTCTGGTCAAGTTATTACCAATGGTATAGTAACTGCAGTTTTTGATGAATCTTCATCTCTTGCAGGTAATGCTTCATATGTGATCCAAAACGGAACAGGACCTTACTCAGCAATTTGGTGTCTAGGTTTAGGAGTAGAAGTTGGAGACTTAGTTGATGTAGCGGGTAACGTTTCTGAAGTTTACGGTTTACGCCAAATCCAAAGTTCTGTAGCAACTATCGTATCATCAAATAACGAACTTCCAGCTGCAGAACTACTTGCAACAAATGACATCAATGATGATCAGTGGGAAAGTGTACTTCTTCAATTGCTAGCACCTGTTTCAAACGCAGACGCAGGTTACGGCGAATGGCTTCTTGACGATGGTTCAGGTGTTGGAACAGTTGACGATTTCGCTTACGATGCAATCGAGGATAGTGTAGATTTAGAAGGAGTTGTAATGCCTCTTATAGAAGAAGGGATAACTTATAGAGTGACTGGACCTAACTTTTATGCATATGGATCTTGGAAGATTGTTCCAAGAGATTCTTCTGATGTTGTTAGGCTTGGATGTATGGATTCATCATTCCCTAATTATGACCCTCTTGCTGTTGAAGACGATGAATCATGTGCTAACGTAGAAGGATGTATGGACCCTTCAGCTGATAACTACAATCCTGATGCAACTATGGATGATGGTTCATGTGTGATTACCGGTTGTACTGACGAGTCAGCTCTTAACTATAATGAGAACACGACTAACGAGGATAACACGACTTGTTACTACACATTGCCTTCGATCATAATCAATGAGATTCATTTTAACCCTTGTAACTCGCAGGGTGATGATTTCGAATGGGAGTTCTGTGAGCTTCACAATATTGGAGACCTTCCTGCTGATTTAAGCGGTTACTTATTTATTAATGGAGCTTCAGGTGAAGACCAAATTGGTCTAACCTTCCCAGAGGGTACTTCTATCGCTGCAGGCGAGTTCGTCGTAATTACGGTTGCTGGTGGCCTAGGTGCTCCAAATTATGAGGGTAATGGATACCAAGTATTCACGATGGACCTAGGCAACTTCTCTAACAATGGTGAAGCTGTAGCGCTTCAAGATGCTTGGGGTAACGAGGTTGATAGAGTTGACTACTCAACTGATGGTGACTGGCCAGGTGAAGGATATAGCATCCTAGGTTCAGTATTAATTTCTAATCCAAATGGAGGTTGTGCTACTCTAGAGTACATTCCAGAAATATTAGAACAGTTCATGGCTGCAGTTCCAGGTTCGGATAACGAGTTCGGAACTAACTGGCAAGCTTCATGGGTTGACGGCGGTACTCCAGGTGCTCCAAACTCATCAGCATTTGGTTGTAATGACGCTTCAGCTTGTAACTATAACTCTACAGCTTACTTAGCAGATAACGACTCTTGTGAATACGATTGCTATGGCTGTACATATGTTACAGCTGAAAATTATAGTAATGATGCAACTATAGATGATGGGACTTGTGAGTTTGTTGTTTCCGAAGACATGTGCCCAGCAGATCTTAATGGTGATGGATCTGTAACCACTGGTGATTTACTTATATTCCTATCTGCATTCGGAGAAATATGTAATTAATACACAATACAAAGATGTTTATGAAAAGACACTCCAATGGGGTGTCTTTTCAATATCTAATTATTTTATTATAAAGAATGTAGTGTCCTCATTGGATACGTTTAGAGACCTGTCTTCAATAGTGATTCTAAACCTCAATGTGTCGAAATCACTTTGTAAAGACCAAGTATTCATGTCTACTTCTACCACTCCGTTAATGGCTGCGTTAGTTCCACTGGGAACTGCCCTTGGAACTCTGTAATAAAAGGGGACTTGACCTTCGTTCGGATTTAATTGAATATGAGTCCAAATCCCATCTCTCAACTCGTCGTACTCACATTTAAAATTGTAGTAATGTTCACACGATGGGCAGAATGGAGGTTCAATATCATTGGGATCTAACCCTAAATCTCCATCGCCGTCTGTCACATTAAAGCTCAGGACTGCATCTCCGGTAGGTCCCACATCAAATGATAGGAATTCTACTGCAGGTTCTTCAGGATACTCAACTTCAGGTAGGCATCCCAAAGAACCAAGCAATACAGAAAAAGCAGAAACTCTTAATATTTTATTCCAAATCATAATTTCAAAGCTAGCACTTCCGAACTTAGCCACATGGAATCGACTACGGAAAATTTCAAGTCTAGGATATTAAGTGGAGAGGATTTTAAAGATTTAGCCTTGGAAATTTTCAGATTCCAAGCAACAAACTGCAAGGTCTATGCTTCTTATCTAGACCTGCTAAAGGTAAATTTTGAGGAAATTACCTTAATAAACCAAATTCCTTTCTTACCCGTCGAAGCTTTTAAGTCAAACAAGGTTGTAACGGGGAATTTTAAGCATGAATCTGTGTTTAAGAGTTCTGGTACAACATACTCAGCTAGATCGCATCACTATATTAGATCTCTTGAGTGGTACCACAAGGTGTCTAATAAGATTTATGGCGATTTGATTTCGCCTGTTAATCAGACAATTTGGGTGGGATTGCTACCTGGATATCTTGAAAGAGGAGATTCTTCGCTTGTTGAAATGGTTAAGTCGTTCATGGTTGAAAGTCAGTCTGATGAGAACTTTTTCATGCACGAATATTCAGGCTTGAATGAATTAATTGAAAGGACTGAAGGTTCGGTTACTCTAATGGGGGTAACTCATGCCATTTTTAATTGGCTCGAGGGTAGTAACTCCCCAAATTTCGATGAAGAAGTGATTCGAAGGCTGACAATTATCGAGACAGGAGGGATGAAGGGGCATGGAAGGGAGCCTATAAGGGCTGAAGTACATGAGAGGATAGATGCAAAGCTGAAGGGAGCTAAGATATTAAGTGAGTACGGGATGACGGAGCTACTGTCTCAAGCGTATTCTAAGGACGGTAGGTATTTCTCTTGTCCACCTTGGATGAAGATTTTAATTAAGGATACTGCTGATCCTATGTGTGAGCTTGAAAGGGGTAGGACAGGTAGAGTTCAAATAATAGATCTGGCAAACGTTGATAGCTGCAGCTTTATTTCGACATCAGATTTAGGTAGAATGTGCGTTGAGCAGGCATCTGAGCAGTTTGAAATACTTGGAAGGTTTGATCACAGCGAGGTAAGGGGCTGTAATTTACTGAGCGTTTAATAGCCAGGTCAGTCTTTTACGTTTACTAGGAAGTAATTCTTTTTGCCTCGCTGTAGAAGAAGTTGTTTACCATTTAAAAGGTCTTCAGAATTGACTTCTTTATCAGCACCTACTATTTCCTTATTTACTCTAATAGAGTTTTCCTTCAGAGCTCTTTTTGCTTCTCCTTTTGATGGCAGGAAGCCTGTTAAGTCACTAAGCACACCGATGATATTCATCCCTGAACTAAGAGCTGAGGCGCCGATGTTGCACTGAGGCACACCCTCAAATACAGAAAGTAGTTCTGCTTCAGGAAGTGCAGCTAGGTTCTCTTTAGCGCTCTTGCCAAATAAAATCTTTGAAGCAGCTATAGCAGTTTTAAGGTCCTCTTCAGAGTGCACTCTCTTAGTAATGTCTTCAGCAAGTGCTTTTTGAAGTAGTCGAGCAGGGGGGTTTTCAGCATGCTTTGTTTCTAGGGCTTCAATTTCTTCACGAGACTTTAATGTGAAAATTCTAATAAAATTTCCAGCATCCTCATCAGCAGTGTTTATCCAATACTGGTAGAATTTGTACGCTGAAGTTTTCTTTTTGTCGATCCAAATATTACCGCCCTCACTCTTGCCAAACTTACTTCCGTCAGCCTTTGTGATAAGAGGTGCGGTAAGAGCAAATGCCTTCCCACCTTCTTTCTTTCTGATGATCTCAGTTCCTGTTACAATGTTTCCCCATTGATCGCTCCCGCCCATTTGGACAATGCAATCTTCTTCCTTCCAAAGATGGTAAAAGTCATAGCCTTGAACAAGTTGGTAGGTAAATTCGGTAAAGCTCATTCCTCCATCAAGTCTGTTCTTCACACTATCCTTACTCATCATGTAGTTTACAGTGATATGTTTCCCCACATCTCTTATAAACCGTAAGAATGTCATGTCGTCGAACCAGTCAATGTTGTTCACGACCTTGGCTGCGTTTTCACCAGAAAAGTCAAGGAACTTCTCTAGTTGCGACTTTTGGCATTCAAGATTATGTCTGATAGTGTCTACATCTAATAATTGTCTCTCAGAAGTTTTTCCGCTTGGATCTCCAACCATTCCAGTAGCACCTCCAATCAGTACAATGGGCCTATGACCAGCTCTCTGCCAGTGAACAAGAAGCATTACAGGCACGAGATTTCCAATGTGTAAGGAATCAGCCGTAGGGTCAAAACCCACATATGCTGACGTCATCTCCTTTTCCATCTGCTCCTCCACACCTGGCATGATGTCGTGCAGCATTCCTCTCCACTTCAGTTCTTCGACTAGTTTCATGGTGTAAAGATAATCAGAGTAGGGGGAGAAGTTGCTCCATTCTCATGCCTCTACTTCCCTTAAGCAATACTGTTTTGCCTTTTACAACTTCAACTTCTAAAACTCGCTTCAAATCGTCGGTAGTGGGAAAATATTTAGCTCCACCATCGGTTACTGCGTAGAATGCTTCGCCTACATATAATGCATCCAGGCCTAATTTCTCGCAAAGTCCAACAATCTCTTTATGAGCTTCATGCGAGTATTCCCCAAGTTCTCTCATATCACCTAAGATGACAAGTTTATCCCCTTCGATGTTTTTTGCAAATGATTGCAAGGCTCCAGTCATACTAGATGGATTTGCGTTGTAAGCGTCTAATAGAACTGTGTTCCTACCTGTTGTTGTTGTTTGGGACCTGTTGTTAGAAGGAGTGTAGTTTGAAATTGCCTGACCTATTAATTCTTTATTTACGTCAAAGTACAATCCAACTGCTATAGCCGTAGTGATATTATCCAAGTTGTAGTCTCCTTCGAGTTGAATAGGTAGTGCCTCGTTTTCTCTATCTCCCTCCGTCCATGCAAACTTTCTTTCGTCACCTTCAATGAACCTTGCTGAAGGTTCGTATTCAGGACTTCCGTAATAAATACAATTAAGTCCCGTGGAAATTTCTATTAGCGATTCGTGATTTACATTTACAAATACAGTTGAGTTTTTCCTGTATCTAAGAAATTCAAAAAGTTCACCTTTCCCCTTTTTTACGCCTTCAATTCCACCAAAACCTTCTAAGTGAGCTCTTCCTATGTTAGTAATAAGACCACATGTCGGCTCGGCAATGTTACACAGATCGTAGATTTCTCCTATATGATTAGCTCCCATTTCTATAACTAGAAGTTCTGTGTCTCTTGGCGCAGATAATATAGTGAGTGGAACACCGATGTGATTGTTGAAATTTCCCTTTGTAGAGTGAACTTTGAATTTTTTAGATAAAACGGCAGAGGTTAGTTCCTTAGTTGTGGTTTTCCCGTTAGATCCAGTAAGACCTAAAATAGGTATGTCGAAAGTTCTTCTGTATTCTCTTGCTAGACTCTGAAGTGCAGTTAATACTTCTTCGACATAGTGCATACCTTCGATATTTTTCAGGTCAGGATTGTCAACCACGGAAGCTATACAACCTGAGTCAAGGGCATCTTGGGCATATTTGTTTCCATCAAAATTTTCCCCTTTGAGAGCAAAGAATATCATTCCTTTGTTACACATACGTGAATCAGTGGTAACTCCCCTAGGAGCTTTGAGGAAAATATCTAGTAGTTTTTCTGACACCATTTTACTGAATATATCTATGAGGTAAATCTCTTTCGAGTAAATCACTAAACAAAGAAAAGCCCCGATGCTTTTTATACATCAGGGCTTTTAAAAAAGTTATTAGTCCTTTTAGTGTCCATCGTATGGTACTGGAGTACCAAGTCTAGTCATAGCGCATCTAAATCCAATAGAAGCAGATGACTCAGTTTCGTCTAAGAAACGACGAGTTCCAGGAACTAGCCAGTAAGCTCTGTCGTCCCACCCACCGCCTTTGTATACACGGCTTTCGTTGTTTACAAGGGAAGTTGGGTTTGAAGTTGTCGATCCGAGGTAATCGTACATTAGGTCACCACCTTGCTCTCCTTCTCCTTCTCCTTCTCCTTCTCCCTCTTCCTCTGCAAGCCATTCCTCGATAGAGCTATTTCTGTCTCCATCAAGGTAGTCAATGTTATCAGCTTCACGGTAGTTTTTTCTTCCGATATTTTCTTCAACAGTTACGTCTCTGACCTTCATGTCGCCTTGAACAGCAACAATACATTCACTAAAAATATTCATTAGGTCAGAAGCTATAGGGGACTGGTTAGCTCTAATTCTCTTCACCGCAACATCTATTTCTGTTTGAACGGCTTCCGAATCCATTGGGGCGTTTTGCTCTTTCAAGTATGTTGCCATCTCATTAATGATATCAACTACTCCTTCTTTTGCGGTAAACCTCGGAACGTCATCTTTCTTCTTGTTATCGTTACCTTGTTCGTTAGAAACTTCTGCTTTTGGGTCTCCATTCAACAATTTAACCTCTGCGTCATGCATGTTTTCCTCACCTTTCGAATTAATGTATTTTGATAAAAGTTTTTTAATTCTAAATACATCATAAACAACATAATCGTATTTATCCTTTGGGTTTCCCTCACCATCTCTTACATAAGTTTGGTATTTATTGCCACGGAATGGACGGAACTCATCAGCATCTAAAGTCGATAGAGGACGGTAAACATCCATTACCCACTCGTTCACGTTACCAGCCATGTTGTATAGACCGTAATCGTTTGCTGCGTATGCGTATGATTGAACAGTGATATCACCAAAGTCATTTAGAGCTCCTGCAACACCCATGTAGTCACCACGTCCTCTAACGAAGTTTGCGTTAATCTCACCGTACCCCTTGTCTCTTTTGTTCTCGTTACGGATGAAGTGACCATCCCAAGGGTAAGTTCTGCGCTGGTCAATTAATTCTCCATTGCTATTTCCGATAAGGCCTAGAGCAGCGTATTCCCACTCAGCCTCAGTTGGTAGTCTATAATCAGGAAGAAGAAGCCCATCTTCCATGCGAACATCTCTGTATTCCTTAATTTGTCTCAAAGAATTCAGGCTCCAATCTTTCATTGGTAAATGATCATCCTTTAACCTATTATTTGTGTTGTACTGTCCGTTAAAGTATGTTTCGGTTGTGAAGTGTTCTCCTTCAAAATCTTCTATTAGATTGTACTCGAGTATCCCTTCTTGTACAAGAATATTTTCATTTACACGATCAGTTCTCCACTTACAGAAATCATTTGCTTGTCTCCAGCTAACACCAACTACTGGGTATTCTCTATAAGCAGGGTGGCGTAGGTAGTATTTCACCATTGGTTCGTTGTAAGCAAGTTTTTCTCTCCAAGCTAGAGTGTCTGGTAAAGCTCGCTCTACGACTTCATAATAATCTTCTCCGTAGACTCTGTTTAACCAATTTAAATATTCATTCCAATACATATTAGTCACCTCTGTTTCATCCATATAGAATGAACTTACAGTTACTCTTCTTGGTGAATTATCCCAGGCGTTAGTCAAATCATCTTCTACTTGGCCCATCGTGAAAGTACCACCTTCAATGAAGATAAGCCCTGGACCTGTTTGCTGTTCATCGTAGGGCCATTTCTCGACCCAGCCATTCTTTTTATCCATATATTTCCAACCAGTAGCGCCAGATTTTTCGCGATAGCAACCAGTTAAGGCAATCATAATGCCAATAGAAGCTAGTATGCTAGTATGTAGTTTCAATTTCATCTTAAAAGGTTTGATGATCTAGTTCTTGCAGTATTATAACTAGAATTTAGGGCAAGGTATTTTACGGAACTTACCTTTTTTTGATTTACAGTCAAATTTCATTGTCATACTCAGCTCGTGAGCACCACCAGTAGCTGGTGTTAATTCTGAGATTGTGATGTCGTAGCTATATCCAAATCTCATGATGTCAGTTTCAATACCTACGATAGCAATAAGAGCGTCGCTGTACTCAGTAAATGCTATACCTCTGTACCACACCCCTCCAAATAATGGTCCTTTGTTCACGAAGAGACCTAAGTTCATTTGCTTAAACTCAGCTTGCTTGCGGAACATGAAACTTGGAGAGATTGAAGCGATTACCTCGTTTTTTATACTTTTCTTTAGTGGGAACTTACCACCTCCATGGACGGTTAATTTCATCGGTAGACGGCTTAGTCCTACAACTAGAGATTCGTTTGGCTCATTTAAGTGGTGAGCAGCAAACCCGAGATGAAGCTTCGGAGTGAAAAGAAGAACCCCTGCCCCAAAATCCACATTCTTTACAGTTCCACCTCTAGGTGTATCTGCTGTTTCGTAGATAAAACCTCTTCTTGGATCAATCATATCTCCAAATGTCAAGTTGCTCCAGTCTAAAGCTTTTTGAAAATAGCTAGCTTCAAGAGCTGCACGCATTGTTAGCTTTCTGTGAAGTTGCTGTTGATATGCGTACATACCAGTTACTCGAGTGGTCTGAAGAGTGTTCTGACCAGCTTGGTCATGCAATACAGTTAATCCTAGTCCACCTTGAATCGAGTTAATATGCTGGTCGTAAGAAACAGCTTGAGTAACGTAATTGCCACTCATAGCAGGCCACTGGTTTCTGTAAGCCATTACCATTCGAGGGCAACGGTCAGATCCAGCGAATGCTGGGTTTAAGAATAGAGGATTCGCGTAGTACTGGGTAAACTCAGGATCTTGAGCTTGAGCCTCGTTAACTTCGCCAGCTACAAGAACTAACGCGAAAAGCGTGTATCGAATTAGGTATTTCAGTTTCATTTTCAACATAGAGGTTCCCATTGAACCTACAATTATACAAAAATTACAGCATTGTTCGGTGATTATTATCTAAGCCCCCTGCTTTAACAATAACCTCGACTTAATGTCGTTAATTGCTTAATTCGTTCCGAAATTTGCCAAATAACTCATGATCGTCAACGTGAAAAATAAAAGGATATGCACACAGAAAAGTGTGTTAGTAATTTTGGTGCTGTTTTTTACTACCTCGCATACTATTGTAAATCAACTTGTTGCACAAGAAATGTTAGGTAGCGATCAGGGGGTGGAGGCGGAGGTCTTGCAGGTGGGTTGGCAAGCTAATGAAGTTGGAATGAGCGCGACGGAAATTG
>MDSV01179779.1_pt1 | contig 14446 bp, 13 predicted proteins | sample 810851 | NCBI WGS metagenome assembly MDSV01 (sample SAMN05326640, study PRJNA326480) | marine metagenome | isolation source: seawater | place: Atlantic Ocean: North East | collected 2012 | reverse complement strand
TGTCTGGAAAAATTTTAGGAGGAGTAGGTATCCTTTTATCTGGGACACTCTTGTCACTGGTTGGTTTTGGAGAAGAAGGTTCTTTGGAAGATAAAAGGGAAGCTGTTACCTCTCTTGCAATTTTCTCTACAGCCTTGTTGTATGTAATCGCTCCAGTTTCACTATTTTTTATATCCAAATATAAAATTAATAAATCTATCCATGAAGATAACCTTCAAGATCTTGGTTATAAGACTGGAAGGGTTGAAGTATGACTGAATCTAATATCTCTCAATATCCTAGTCAAAGAGCAAGTTATTCGGCTGTTGCCGTTATGACTCTAGCTCAAGTTTTTGCTTTTATCGATAGACAGATACCGGCAATGTTGGTCGAACCCATTAAACAAGATTTCAGTCTCAATGATTCGCAGATAGCCCTTCTAGGAGGTGCGGCATTTTCAATTTTTTATGCAATTATGGCACTACCTATTGGTTACGCAGTGGATAGATATAAAAGGGTAAACGTTCTAGGCACAGGTATATTTGTATGGTCTTTAATGACGACACTGGCAGGTCTAGCTAATAGCTTTGGAAGGTTATTTGGAGCTAGGATTGGGGTAGCAGTAGGTGAGGCTGTAATGGCGCCTGTGAGCGTATCGTTGGTAAGTGACTACTTTTCGCAAAATAAACAAGGTAAGCCCATGGGAATAATTACTGCGGGAGTTTATATTGGTATAGGTGCCACTTTAATTGGTGGTGGTTATCTTATTGATTATCTGACAGATATAGGTGGCATAACTATCCCAGGAATTGGCTATTTCAAACCCTGGCAAGCAACCTTTTTAGTAGTTGGAATACCTGGTATTTTAATATCCATTGCTGCCTTTATGTTGTATGAGCCTAGGCGTTTAGGGCTATCAAAAAAGTTTGATGACACAAAAAAGGTCCATATTTTTTCTCATTTGAAACAGAATAAATCAACCTTATTTCCTATGTTTGGTGGTCTTATATTCATGGCGCTTATCTTTTATTCTTTTACCTTTTGGGCACCATCAATGATGGTTAGGACTTATGGCTTAAGTTTGACAGAGGTAGGTTTTACCTTAGGAGTAATTACTATCATCGCTTCTATACTTGGTACAATAACTTCAGGCACTGTTGTTGATTACCTGAGATCTAAAGGACATTCAGATGCACCAATCAGGACTGGTATGTTTGCTTGTATATTTGCCACTCCAGCTATTTGTTTAGCACCCCTAGTTGATAGCTTAATCCTTACCTGGGGATTGATTGGATTGTATCTATTTTTTATAAGCTCCTTTGCTCCTATTGGCCTTTTGGCTGTTAGTGGTATTTCGGGCAACGAAGTTAAAGGACAGATGGCTGCGGTTCACGCATTTTTGATGATGGCTTTTGGGTTAAGCTTGGGACCTCAGATTACAGCTTTCTTTACCGACTTTATCCTGATGGACGAATCAAAACTTGATATGGCGATTGCAATGACAGGTTTGATAGTTCTTCCGTCGGCGGCATTGTTGTTTAAGATTGCTTTACCTGGGTATAGGGAAGCTTATCTAAAAATATCTATTAATTAGGTTATAGTTGTTAGGTGCGAAATCTATTCATATTTACAAGCTTATTATTATCTTTCTATAGTTTCAGCGAAGATATTCTAGCCTGTAACTGTACTGATGGTTTTGTGGAGTATTGTAAATACGAGGAATCAAAGAATTTTATTGGGCTTTGTTCAAATGAAAAAGGCAGACAAATCGGTAAGACCTTTTATCAAGATGGAATCACCTTCGAAGGTAGCTATTATCAAGACCTTTACTCGGTAGGAACTATTACATGGCAAAATGGTGATTCATTGAGAGGAGAATTTGGTATAGCTAATGCCGGTTACACTTTTGAAAAAGGAATAGATTCAACTAGATTATCTGCTATTGGTCAGTTTGTTGAAGGAACAATCACCTCAAGAGGATTCTTTGAATTTAAAGGTGAAGATCTTATAAGGCTCATTGGCTTTGGAACCGAGTTTGATACAGATCCAAGCGGTGAATTCAACTATAGAGCCGGATCTCACATTAATGGAGAGATGAAAGGCAGTACTCTCGTTACCTTAAAAACTCAAGGAGAAGATCAAACAGGAGGACTTTCAATTTGGTCTGATCTATCACTTCCTACCGAGGAAAGAAAAATTTATGTAATAAATGGACCATCTAAAAGTGTATATCGTTTTGTTGATGGTAAGACTCAATTTATAAGAGACTTTACCCCTGAAGACAATATAGCCAAAAACGCAATTGAAAAGAATGTTGAAAATAAAAAAGCAAATTTAGACCAAAACTTTGCCATCTTGGATGAAAGGTTAACTCAGGTTGAAGACTTCTTATCGGGGAAAAAAAACTCAAATCAGAGCACTCCGATTAAACCTTTAAGCTCTAGTTTGGTTAAATCAATACAAGAACTTCTGACTATATTAGGTTACGAAACTGGAAAGATTGATGGAATCCTGGGGCCACTAACAATCGCAGGAATAAAAGCTTTCGAAAGAAAGAATAACCAACCTCTAAATGGTAAGCCTTCTGAGAAATTACTAATTCTTCTTCAAGAAGCTATTAGATTAAGAAATAATCAGTTGGCGACTAGGAAAGAGCCTCCAAAAGATTTACCCATTGCATCTACTGGCACTGGTTTCTTTATAAGCAGCAATCATTTAGTTACTAACTACCATGTGGTACAAAAATGTAATTATCTATCTATTCAAAAGATGGGACTTTTAACTATTGAGACTCAAGATCAGATAAATGATATTGCTATTCTCAAGTCAGATGATGAGTCAGGAAATTTTTTAAAACTACAAGATAACCCACAGTTAGGACAGTCTATCTTCACCGGTGGGTACCCTTACAATGATGTGTTGGATAATTTTAATTTTACAAGCGGAAATATCAGTAGCTTAAGAGGCACTCAATCAAATATTTCTCAATTCCAATTTACCGCACCCGTTCAACCAGGTAGTAGTGGTGGACCTATTATTAATGATAAAGGCGGAGTAGTAGGAGTCACAGTTTCAGGATTAGGTGCAACTTTCGCTGAGGCCAATAGTACTCTTCCGCAAAATATTGCATTTGGTATCAAGGTAGGAGTTGTCAAAGATATCCTAAACGAGGAAGGTATCGAATTTTCTGAGGGGCAAGAATTTTGGTTTAGCGCCTCTCAAGAAAAGATAGCTCAACTTGTTAAGGATGCATCAGTAGTAATTCAATGTCATTCATATATTTAATTTTCGTCTTTCAAGACTGTCAGTAAGATCATTAATCAATAAAGAAGTTTGTTAACTCTTACTGTATGTGCTTTTTAATGTAACACACCTTCTGATGGTATTATCTCGTTAATACACACAAGCAGGGCAGGCATCAGTACCTTAAATTAATGGTGCGACAGAATATGTCGTATCTTATGCTACTATAAAGTTTATGACCGACACTACTTTGAGACAATTGAAATTGCTGGAGTTTATTCCAAGACAACCTTTAAAGAAGTCTCCACAAATTCTTCAATCTGGTCTTTCTCAAATTGGGTTTGAGGTCTCCATCAGAACAATTCAAAGAGACCTTAAAGTTCTGTCAGGTATTTTGCCTTTAATAAGCGACGAACGAAATAAACCTTACGGTTGGTCTTGGCATAAGGAGGCTAAAGGATTGAACCCAGCAATGGATCCTATAGAGGCATTAACCTTTTCTTTGGCAGAGGAATATCTTGAACCGATTATGCCTAGTAAGAGCTTTAATAGACTCAAAATATTTTTTGATAGGGCTGATAATGTCCTTAATGAAATCGATAAAAGTTCTATTAAAAAGTGGCGAGACAATGTAAGAGTTGTACCTCAATGGCAAACTCTTATTCCACCAGAAATTCAAGACGACGCAGAATCAGCAATCTACGAAGCACTTTTACGCGGATATCAAATAGAAGGTTATTATCAAAAACGAGGACAAAAACAACCTGAAAAACGCATAATCAATCCATTGGGAATAGTTTTGCAGGGGGTGGTCCATAGATTAATTTGTACAATGGACGATTCTCCAGAGGTCCCTAGACATTTGCCGATTCATAGATTTAAGAAAGCTAAATTAACCACGATTAAGTCAAAAAAACCTATAAACTTTGATCTAGATAAATTCATAAAGTCTCAAAATATAGGCTATCTAATAAGCGATAAGCCTATTAATTTAGTAGCACTTTTTCAACCAATGGCAGGTTTCCACTTAACTGAAACTCCTCTGGCTGAAGATCAGCAACTTACTCTCTTAGAAGACGGCACCTACAAACTTAAAGTAACTCTGCCTGATACATCCCAATTAAGATGGTGGTTACTTGGGTTTGGTCAACAAGTTGAAGTTATCTCCCCTAAAATGTTGAGAGATAACTTTAAAGAAATTGCCTATAAATTAAAAAAAATTTATACATAAATGTTATAAATAACAATTTGAACGAAGAAAAGGAATAGGGATAGGATTAATCTTCAATTTTGAAGGAATTTATAAATGGAAACAATAGACTATATTATCATTGCTTTGTTAACTTTCATTGCCCTAACCTGTCTTTTTGGTTTCTATTTGTACTTGAATAGCACAAAAGACGACGGGCTTGAATCAAATGCAGAAGATTTAAGAAGAATAAATGAAACACTTCATTCAGTTCAAAATAATTCTAATCAAATTCAGGAAGTTGTGCAGAGTTTTAAAAACCCAATGGACTCTCTAAATAGATATCTATCAGGTAGCACTCTATCGGGCGTTGTTGGGGAATGGGGTTTAGAAGCAATCATCACAGAGACACTCTCTTCTAATCAGTATGAAAAAGACTTCATGATTAATCCTGAAACCAGGGATAGAGTTGAGTTTGCTATCAAGATGCCTGAGGGTTTATATATGCCTATAGACTCTAAATTTCATTCTGGAATTATTGATAAGTATGAAGATTTCATAGATATTTCTTCGAGAGGCGAGGGGGTTAAAGATAAGCTAGATGATGCCAGAAAACAAATACTTGATAGTATTAAAAAAGATGCAGTTGATATAAATAAAAAATACCTGCAGGAAGGAATAACTGTTGATGTAGGAATTATGTTCCTTGCAAGCGAGAGTCTCAATTTATTGATCGATAGCCCTGATTTCAGAAAAAGAAACAAGAATATAAGTATTAGGGAAGAAATTTATAATGAATATAGAATTCTCATAATGGGCCCAAATACTTTTGCTGCATATCTAACCAGTGTGTACATGGGCTTTAAGACTCTTTCAATTAATGATAAAGCAAAAGAAATTGTTAAAGATTTAGGAAGAGCAAAGAAAGAGTTTAATAAATTTAATAAATCTACTGAACTCCTAATAAAAGGTGCTGAAAGTCTTCTCAACAGAGCACGAGAACAAAGTACTAGAGAAAGAGCATTGAACAGAGCCTTAGAGAATATTGAAGAGCCTCTGGAAAAGGATTGATATTGAATTAAGCAAAATATTTAGGATTTTCCTAAAAATCAAACCTTAAACTATGTAAGTTCTCAAAATATTTTTATTCTTTAGATTCAATAATAGATTTAATTTAAGAATTATTTAATTGATCTTTTATTCTAGTTGCAATAGCTTTTGCCAGTAACGGTGGAACTGCATTACCAATCTGTTTACCAATTGAAGTTTTTGATCCGTAAAAAATAAAATTATCTTTAAAAGATTGTAATCTTGCAGCTTCTCTTGCCGTAATTGATCTATTTAGTAACGGATGCGTAACCCTTCCAACAGGCGGTGTATCAAATCTAGTAGTGATTGTGTACGCTGGAGAGGTTCTTAACATACGACCATACGCACCACTATGAACTGACTTAGTTTTGTATCTATTAGGAAGATCCTTCATCCCTTCACCTTCTCTGATCATTTTCATAATATTAATTATTTTTTTGTCATGTTTTGAGGAAATATGATTGTAAATGTACTTATTATTGCCTCTCATCAATTTTTGGTATTCTGTCGAAGTGGTTTTATCATAATTCATCTTAAAATCTCCTTCACCCGCATTGATAAATGGAAGATCAAAAATTGCATCCTGAATAGTGATCACATCTTTTAGATTTTCTCCATGCGTTTTTTTTGGGAATAAACTTTCAGAATCAATACCAATTCTATTACCTATAAAATACGCTCTCTTTCTTAACTGAGGCACACCATAATCTGATGCAAGTAAAATTTTATATGCACTTTCATAACCAATGCTATTAAAAAGGTCTAAGATATTATTTTTAACTTCCCCTTCTTGAAAATTAAGAATTCCAGGTACATTTTCCATTATAAAAATTTTTGGCTTTAAATCTGCAACCACTCTAAAAAATTCTTTAAATAGATTATTTCTAGGATCATTAAGAAATGCTCCTGAATTCCTTATTCGCTTCCCGGCCATACTAAAGCCTTGGCAAGGAGGTCCACCCACGACTATATCAATCTCTTCATCATCTAAAACCAAGTCTTTTGTGTCCACATCAGCAATATCATTTATAAAAACTTTGGTTTCAGGGTGGTTCTTTATTAGAGTTTCTCCAATACTTTTATCATGCTCAACTGCGGAAATAACTTTATATCCCGAGCTCATAAAACCCTCTGAAATCCCCCCGCAACCTGCAAATAGATCTATCAGAGTTAAGCCTCTTTTATTTTCCATTTATATATTTTATTTTCTTTATCATCAGGTCCATATTCATACTTTTTGGCTAAAATATTTTCAATATTAATAGGAACCCCATTTTCATCAGAATATATATTTTTCTTTACAATGTAAGGTATTAAATTTTCATACAACTTATCAATGGTTATGGAGTCATTTTTAGCGAAAATACTATCTATTCTCTTTTCAACTGCTTTTGTGGGGTTCTTAACAACTTTATTTTGTATAACTTTATTTGGCTCTGACTTCACAAAATTGTAAACAAAATCACCTTTAAAAGTATTTTTATAATTTATTCCCTGAGTCCCAGATGCAACTGCTTGCTCCTGATAAGTTATATTTTGCATTACAAAGCCGGCATTATTTACAGCATCTATTACACTTTTCCAAATTTTTAGATCCCGATTGTGAAATGTAAAAGACAGGTGTTTACCTTTTTTTAATACTCTATATAGCTCTTTAAATACGTTATCTAATCTTACAGAGTAATCATGATATTTTTTATTCCTATAAGGGTCATAAATTATTTCTTTATTGTAATTCACAGAATTATCAAGCCATGAATTGAAAAACATACTCAACCCTAGGTATGCAATACTTTCACCATAAGGTGGATCGGTAAAAATATAATCTATTGAATTTGATTCTATATTTCTTAGAAATTCAGATGATTTTTTATATAACTTGTATTTATTTGATTTGATTAAAAAGTTTGTTTCTAACTTTCCTTTTCTAATTCTTTTGTATCTTGAGATAAAGCTCTCAAATATATTTTTTTCAGTATGAATCTTTGGAGCCCATAACTTACTTATCTGCCAACCTGACTTACCGTTAACTGTTTCAAGATCTCCGGGTATCATTTTCGAAACGTTAGGAAGCATTGATGAAAAACACATCATCAAAACTTCTTTTATATTTTTATTTTTTGTTAAGAGAATATCACTCCTTATATTAGATAGAATTAAAAGTGCTCTTTGTGTAAAAAGCTGATCAATATGAGTTTTGTTACTCCTTTTAACATATTGAAGAATTTGATCCTGTGGAAAAATAATTTCTTCATCTTTTAAGGATTTTTTAAATAATCTTTCGCTCTTTTTGATTATTTTTAAATCACTTTTTTCCGCGTCTTTCCTGAAAATACCACAATTTTCGCAAACACCTTTAACTCTTAATAAATTATTTTCTTCGTAGACAGAATTAAGCATTCTCGCAGTTGAATCACAGTTTGGACAATTAGTAATATAAAGATCAGAAAATTTCTTTATATTTCTTTCTAGTAATAAATAGAATTCTTTATCAAATTCATTTATGTCTATTTTGCTGAGTGTATTTTTAGTGATGAAAATTGATAAAGGGTTTAAGTCAATTCCCATTGCAGATCTTGAAAGTTTTACAGACTCAATTATTGTGACACCACTTCCCATAAAAGGATCTAAAACAGTATCACCTTCATTTGTATAGTTTTTAATATAATCTGATACAACGTTATGAGGTTTTCGGCCCCAGTATTTGTGCATCATATAATGCGCGGGATGGGCTTTAGCGGGAATATTCTTTAGCTTTTTTGCCATGGGGTCCCCAGACTACATAGCATTTGCTCGTATCCGTCAGGATCATGCTTTTCGTAAAAAGGGACATCTCCTACTTCAAGCATCGTTTCAAAATTATGCACCAAATCGTATATTTCAGTAATTAACTCTCTTTTTAAGGAGATAACATTATCTTTAAAATTTAAATATTTTGAATATTCAAATAACTCACTTATTCTTGTGTCAAGCGTAGTTTCTTTTTTAATCTGGTCAAACCACTTTTCGATTTCTTTTTTATTTTCTATATCCTCATTTCTTAAATCAATTATTAAATTAGTTTTATCTATAAAGTCAAAATGACTACTTGATGTGACTACAAATGAATTGAACTCACTCAGAGAAATTGAAAAATCTCCTGTCTTCTTACCAACCTCTAATAAAATTTTATATAGATACATGAAATAAAATATTGAAAATATTTCTGAAGGTTTTTTTCTTCCCTCAGTATTGCCATGTTTATTTGTATTACTATTCTCGGGTCCGTGAAAACAGATTTTTTGTAATTGATCTTCTAATATGTCTTGATAAGTCTCTGTATTTACCCAATTAGAGTCACATAGAGATTTAGCCTTGTAAAAAGGTTCAGAGAAATATCTCTCTCTAGCGTTGCCCCTAATAAAACCAAGGATTGAAGCTCTGTTCAGAACTCTATTATTTGTACTACTACTATTTTCTTCAACAAGCTTATTCTCTGCAGTTGCATTTCCTAGAGATTCTTTATTCATTTCTAAAAGCTCAACTAAGCTTAAACCAATAGATATATCTTTCTCTTGCTTCCCACAATTCCAATAGTAGTTGTAGAGATAATATTCTTTAAGGACGTAGCCATAATCTTGCCATTTTCTTGATATCTTAGACATATCAATAGGTCTGGCTTTTGCTGCAATTTCATTTTCTATTTCTATTAATCTTTCATAATTTTGAAAGATCTCTTCATTAAAAATTACTTTATTGCCATCATTGTCATAATAATAAATATCTTTCTCTTGCTTTGGTTTCTTTCCAAAACCTAAAAATTCAAATTTTTCTATAAGCTTTCGATCATTGCTAATAAAATCAATTACAGAAACTTTTTCTTTTGCTGGCGCAATGCGCAACCCTCTACCAAGTTGCTGAGACATGATCACATGAGATTCAGTAGGTCTTAGCATAAGCAAACACTCAACATCCGGGAAATCTACTCCTTCGTTAAAAATATTTACTGTAAAAACGATATTGATTTCATTTTCTCTAAATGCTTGAGTAATCATTGCTCGTTCATTAGCTTCTAAATAATTTTTATTACTATGAATTGCTTTTGCTTTATGACCGTCCTTAGAAAATTTATCTGCAATGTATTCTGCATATTCTACGCTGTGACAAAATCCAATTGTTTTAATAGGGTTACCATTTATTTCAAGAAATTCCTTGTATTCTTCTAATATTGCTCTGTCACGGTTTTCTACCATCAACTTTTCATTTAAATCTTTTTCTTCATACCTAGAGCCATTCCAAACAATATTAGAATAATCTACATTATCTCTTAACAATCTATATTCATATCCACATATCCAACCTTTTTTGGTCGCAAGTTCTCGAGTTATTTCGTGAATCATATTATTGTCAAATAACTCTGTTACATCCTTCATATCTGATCTTATGGGAGTTGCTGTCATACCAAGTAGAAAATTTGGCTTAAAGTAATCAATAATTTTTTTATAGGAGGCAGCTGATGCATGATGACACTCATCAATTATTATTGTGTCAAAGTGTCCTCTGTGAAATTGCTCATAAATTTTTTCTTTAGAAAATGATTGCATAGTTGCAATGGTTATTTGCTTGTCAAGATCTTTATTGTCTCCATCAACAACACCAATTTGATCGGATATTTCTGGCCAAGCTTTAATAAAAGAGCCTTGTGCAGCATCCTTATCCAGAATATCTTTTAAATGAGCTAAAAATAGAACGTTACCACCATAATGTTTTGCATGAAAAATGCTTATGAAAGTTTTACCAATACCAGTAGTCAGTGAAATTAGGCCTTTTTCAGCACCACTGTCTCTTGAGGCATTAATTTTATCAAGAGTATCCTTCTGAAATGAATAAAGTTGGACAGGTCCATCAATTTTTGAATATCTTTGAAGATTAAGAAATTCATCTGCTCTAAAAAGTCTTGCAAGAGCATCCACAGGCAATTCAGGGGTATTTTCAATCTCATGAATTGCATAATTTTCCAAAACCGGACTCGTATGATAGCTTTTATCTATAAATTCACATTCATATTCTCCTTCTTCAAGAGAAAGTCTTATATCTCTCATTTTTTCAGTATGCTGTGCAAAGACTTCTGAATTTCGATGATGGCTTGATTCATCAATTTCTAGCAAGTAATGTTTGTAAGGTGTTTTAACAACAAAATCTATTCTTCTCAGATGCCTTTGAGTTTTAAAATCAACCTCTGGTTCAATAAAATCTAGCCCATATTCTCCATAAACAGGATAGAAAACCTTTTCGATAAAAGCTCGTCCGGAGGGTGTAATACCTCCGGTCTTTGTTGCAAAATTTTTAAAAAAATCTTCAAGGGTCATAAGTGAAATCTGTAGAATATTTAACGCAGTTCAATATACACTTTTCTTACTATTTTTACTTTTATTATCTATCTAAATAAATGGATTTTGGTTTTTTATTTCCCATATTTTGTATGTTATTGAAGTTTTAAAAGTTCTGCTGTTTTCCATCATGTTTTCTTGATAGATAATAGTGCGATTATCTTCAAGGGTTGATTGAAAGTCCAAGAAGATAGTGAAAGGTTGTAAAATGATTACACACAATTTTGGGAAATTAAAAACAATCACACCTGCACTTAAATTATTCAGTCAAAAACTCAACTAAAATGACAGATTCAGCATTTGAAGAAATTAAGAATTTAATAGTTAAGGAATTAGAGGATAGCGACAAGCAAAGTTTTATCTTCCTAACCGGTGCTGCTGGTACAGGCAAATCAACCATGTTGGAGCATATTAGAAATCAGCTTGATTTAAAAAAAATGATTGTTGCTCCGACAGGGGTAGCTGCTCTTAACATAGGTGGAAATACTATTAATTCAGCTTTTAGGATAGGCTTTGACACTATTCCGGAAATCACAAAATCCAAAGATCCTAGATTTGGAAAGTTGCTCAAGAACTTAGAGTTACTCATTATTGATGAGATCTCCATGGTGAGAGCTCCAATGCTGGATGCTATTTCTCAATCTCTACAGATTCATAGGAACAATACAGAACCTTTCGGAGGTGTGAATGTTTTAGCTTGCGGTGATCTTTTTCAATTGCCGCCGGTAGTCCAAGGGCATGAAGAGAATACGATTTATTCTAAATATGATTCTGTTTATTTTTTTGATGCACTCAGCTTTAAGGAGATTAAAGATCCAATATTTTTTGAACTTACAAAATCATTCAGACAAGAAGAGGATGACGTTTTTTACGAATTATTAAATAACGTTAGATTAGGAATCAATCTAGAAAATACTGTAAATAGAATCAATAAACATTGCTACGATCCAACTTTAGAGGTTGAACCCTTTATGACCTTAACTTCAAGAAAGAATAAAGCTGAAGATATAAATCTACATAAGCTTTCACACAATGATAATGAAGAAGAAACCATCCCTTCTAAAGAAAAAGGAGAATTAAAAGAGAACGATCTACCCGCTCCTCGAGAATTAAAAATTAAAAAAGATGCTAAGGTCATGTTCATAAAGAATGACAGTGAAGGAAGATGGGTTAATGGCACCATTGGCACGGTAACTGAGTGTCTTGATAAGAATAAGAAATGCATCAAAGTGAAAGTCGATGGTCGAACTCATAAAGTTGAAAGAGAGGAATGGAAGAAGGTTAAATTCACTTATAACGAAGACCTAGATGAAGTATACGAAGAGGTGGTATCTTCTTTCAAACAATTTCCAATAAAGCTTGGCTGGGCAGTCACCATTCATAAAGCTCAAGGTTTAACGCTCGAAAGTGCCTCTGTTGATCTAGGAGATGGAGCATTTGCCACCGGTCAGGCCTACGTTGCGCTGAGCCGATGTAAAACACTTGATTCTTTAAATTTAGTGAGAGAATTAAAAGTCTCAGATGCACTTGTAGACCCTGACATACAAGAATTTCACGCCAAACATTTCAGTTGATCGATGCGACATAATCTGACGTAAGACTGCGTTAAGGTTATGTTATGCAAATAAAAGATATAAAAGAAGAAACCAGAATAAAAATCTCTTTCCCTGATGAAACAGAGATAGAGGATGATATCCAAAGAATCATGCTCAGTACTCATTGCTTAATGGAGTATCTGCTAGATATAGGCCTTGACCCTGTAGAAATGTACAGAACGGTAATGTACATGGGACTTAATAGATTTTTTAGTAGCCAACAAGATATAGAAGTTGCAAGACAAGAAGCTCAGATATATCTAGATGAAGCACTGAATGGCGAGATAGCAGAGAGAAAGAAACTTCAAGAAAGCTCAGGTGAGCATCCAGATTTTTTTTCAACTTTCATAGACCCTAATCTACCTCCTACAAAACAATGAAGATTATAGGAATAGTTATTTTATTCATTTCGCTATTCAACACTTCAATAATCGTTTTTGCTTATCGAGATATCTCTATATCTTTATTTATTATGTTTCTAATTACTGCAGTAGGTTTGCCTTTAGGGACTTATTTGTTAACTAGAGGCTCGGTGAATTTAGATCTAAGCGATAGTGAAGATATAAAAGTTGAAGGTTTGTTCTCTATAGGTGCTCCGCATCAATCAAATTAGCAGATGCAAGAACAGAAGCTTATCTATTTAAAGGACCATGTAACTGGATATAAAAACATCTTACACGACAGTGGCTGGGAGAGAGGTTTTAAATTAAAAGGAAAGTGGCATGGAGAATACGAATCCATGGGTACCATTGCAAACAATAATGCCTACTATCATTCTAGAGGTTTTTTTAAGAATGGTATCAAAGACGGCAAATGGTTAACCTTATTTGTATGGGTAGATGGGCGTATTCCTCCAAGAATAGATGCAGGTGTGTATTTAAAAGGAAAAAAACATGGTAAGTGGAGAGTCTACCGTCATGGTGACGCCAAAAAGGTTGTTTTGTATGAGCGTGGAAAAGTAGTGGACACATCTAAAACCCAATCAATGAATCTGATATGAAGATTGTAAAAAATAAAACTTTAAACAAAGATCCTTCTAAAACTAGAAGAGACTATCAAGACAGCCCTTTGAGATATCCAATGAATGTTCACATGACTGATACACACGAAAGAAGAATTAACTGGCTTTACTATGAAAATTTTCAAATTTGCCAAGAATACTTATCGGCTAAACTTTTATATGTAATTGCAAAATTAAGGTTTAGGAAAAAACAAAATAATGCCGTAAATCTCAATGAATATAGAGCTATTAGCCAAGCACTAGATCTTTGGAAGGAGGTCTATCATTCTGGAGAAAATTATCATGATACTTATGTAGAATCTTTCGATGACATATTTAGATATCACTATGTTGGCGATGAAGAGGATGAGTTGATTTAAATGAAATAAATGCGATGGATAGAAAAGAAATTTTGAAAGAAAAATTACAAAAAGAACTACAAGCTAGAAAAGAGGGTAGATGTTGGATTCATGGAGACAAGCTTTTACGATCAATTACAGAACCATTTGAGGGATACCCTTCAGAAACCATAAGGGAAATTGATAGGTTATATCCTTTCCACGCATTATTTGTGCATGTTGGCTGTATGCCTTTAACTTCTGATCAGATACATGGACAACAAACCACAATCTGTCCTTCCTGTAACAGACAGGCTTCTAAGTATCTAGAAACCCTTGATGATGACTAATTTAACTAAGCAAAGGGTCAACAGGAGTAGGGCACGGAACTTCTTCTTGTATCATTTCCGCAACAGCTAAACATAGATCTTCTCTATATAGCTCCGAATATATTTGGATGCCCGTTGGCAGTCCATCATGAACTTCCATAGGCAATGCCACAGAAGGAAGTCCCAGGCAATTTCCAGGAGATATAAAAATGAAACTTTCTTTTAAGGTTTGAATTCCAATATCTGGATCAAGGTCTGTATCAATTGGCCAAGGACGATTCGCCCAAGTAGGCCCTATACATACTTGATAGTCTG
>MDSV01147526.1_pt1 | contig 14446 bp, 13 predicted proteins | sample 810851 | NCBI WGS metagenome assembly MDSV01 (sample SAMN05326640, study PRJNA326480) | marine metagenome | isolation source: seawater | place: Atlantic Ocean: North East | collected 2012 | reverse complement strand
GGCAGTGGAAAAAGCACAGTTGCCGTTGCTCTTGAGGGAGCGCTTTATGAGGCTGGTCGGCTAAGCTACCGTCTTGATGGTGATAATGTTCGCCTGGGTATCAATAAAAACTTAGGCTTCTCTGCCGAGGATCGAACTGAGAATATTCGTCGCATTGGCGAAATAGCGAAGTTGTTTGTCGATACGGGTGTGATAGCCTTGTCGAGCTTTGTGAGTCCTTATCGTGAAGATAGAGATACCGTTAGGCAGCTGCATGAAGAAGCGGGCATGGATTTTATTGAAGTGTTTGTTGACGTTCCCTTAGATGTTGCCGAAAGTCGAGACCCGAAAGGGCTCTATAAAAAAGCACGCGCGGGTGAAATCAAAAACTTTACGGGCATAGATGATCCCTATGAGGCACCGCTTAATGCCGAAGTTATTTTGAATAGCCATGAAATGTCTTTGCAAGAAGAGGTTGATACCCTTTTAAATGTTTTGCGCGAGCGCGGCATCATCTAATATTTTATTTTCAATTTATGTTAACTAATAGACGGAGTACTCAATGATTAAGCCTCATGGCGCTGATGTTTTAATGCCACTGTATGTCGCTGACCCATCAGCAAGAGAATTGCTTTTTAACGAAGCAAATGATTTAGCCTCTATTACGCTCAGTTCTGCGGCAGCTGCCAATGCGGTCATGTTAGGCGCTGGTTACTTTACCCCGTTATCGGGTTATATGAATCTCGCTGATGCTGTCTCGGTTGCAGAAACACTGCATACCGCTGACGGCTTATTTTGGCCTGTGCCAATTGTTAACTTAGTCGAGAGTGCCGATGGTATCTCAGTGGGTCAGCGGATTGCGCTAAAAGATCCCAATGTCGACGGGCAGCCAGTTTTAGCCGTTATGCAGGTTCAAGCGATTGAAACAGTTTCAGATCAGCAGATGGACGCAATGGTTGAACAGGTTTTTGGCACATTAGATTCTGAGCATCCAGGCGTTGCAGCATTCACTTCTCAGGGGCGGGTCTTGCTATCTGGTCCCATTGACGTGCTTAGCTATTCTTATTTTCAAAGTGATTTTCCTGATACCTACCGAACGGCCGTTGAAATTCGCGCTGAAATGGAATCTCTTGGCTGGCAAAAAGCCGTGGCTTTTCAAACTCGAAATCCTATGCACCGTGCGCATGAAGAGTTATGCCGTATGGCGCTAGAAGATTTAGATGCGGATGGCTGTTTAGTTCATATGTTGCTTGGTAAGTTAAAGCCGGGTGATATTCCTGCAGAGGTTCGAGATGCCTCAATCCGTAAAATGGTCGAATTGTACTTTCCACCTAATTCTGTGATGGTGACTGGTTACGGTTTTGATATGCTCTATGCTGGGCCAAGAGAGGCCGTATTGCATGCCGTTTTCCGTCAAAACTGCGGCTGTACGCATTTAATTGTGGGTCGTGATCATGCAGGGGTTGGTGATTATTACGGTGCCTTTGACGCGCAGACTATCTTTGATGAGAGGGTGCCAGAGGGAGCATTAGAGATTGCCATCTATGAAGCTGACCATACCGCTTATTCTAAAAAGCTTAACAAGGTTGTGATGATGAAAGACGCACCGGATCATGATAAAGAAGATTTTGTCTTGCTGTCCGGTACCAAAGTGCGTGAAATGTTGGGTAATGGTATCGCACCGCCGCCAGAATTTTCACGCCCTGAGGTGGCAGAAATCCTGATGAATTATTACCAATCGTTGTAGTGTTTTACATCATAGCGATTATTCAGCCGAAAGGAATGTTATGACTGAAAAAAACGATAGCCAGCAGGCCATTGAAGCGGCGGTATTCCGTCGCTTAATCGCTCACTTGGATGAGAATAAATCAGTGCAAAATATTGATCTGATGAATTTGGCTAATTTCTGCCGAAATTGTTTGTCTAAATGGTATATGGCGGCGGCCGAAGATCAAGGTCAAGTGATTGACTACGACAGCGCTCGAGAAATTATTTACGGCATGCCCTATTCAGAATGGAAGCAAGCCTATCAGCAGGAGGCTACTGCTGAACAGTTAGCAAAATTCAATCAGACCAAAGACTGAGCTAGACCCATTGCACTTTAGGTTCATTTTAAATCGGTGAGCCATTGGGTATAAAGCGGTTGTCGGTATTATCTTTTATCCACAGTAATATCTCTTTGTTTAATTTTTCGCCCCGGCGTCGCAGTTCTCTATTGATCAAAATGGCTGGAGATTTTGCGCCTGCAGTCCAAGCGGGTAGTTGAGCTTCAACAACCGTAAAAAATTGAATCAGTAAAACCAATTCTTTATTGCTGAATTCATTAATGGCAATCTGCCAAGCTGAGGCGCTGGCCTCGATGATTTGTGATTGTTGAAGCTGCTCCTTTGGGAGTATTGTGTTTAATTCACAGGGTAGTTTTTTTGTCGCAGCGATAAAGCAGGCTAATAATTCGCTGTTGACTTCATCATTAGCGGTGGTGGTTTTTTCATTTGGGTCCCAAGAGCCAATAGTCATGGTATGCCTTAATTGTCATATGCAAATAAATAAAAATGTATTTGCAAGGTTGGTGGTCGCCTAGTGCTTGAAGATGTTAATCGAAACCGGCTGCATGAATCAATAGGGCGTCAGTAATGATCCAGCCAGGTCATAAAGTCTAATTGCAAATAACCTTCGTTTGTCCCATTTGATCATCAAAAATTGGGTAATAATAAGCGTTTTAACCAGCCTATTATGCGATCATAATAGTCAGTCGAATTTCTGCTAGAATACAGAATTATTATCTTTAAAAATTCAGGTGAATTGATGCTAGGCTCTGAAAAAAAACCTCTCTACTATGTGGTCGTTTTGTTACTGGGATCTCTTATTGCTTGGTTGATAGCGACCGGCAAGCCTGAGCCTGCCATCAAGGCAAGTGACGAACCAAAAGATGTAGTCGTTGATGTTGCTCTGTTTGATGTCGCGAGTCACCGTGTCTGGCTAAAAAGCCAAGGCTTAGTCACGGCTGAAACCTCCAGTGTATTGTCTGCTCAGGTTGCGGGTCGAATTAAGCAGATAGACAATGCCTTTGTAGTAGGGGGCAGTTTTGAGGCCGGTCAAGTATTATTGAGTCTTGAGGATGATGACTACCGCAATGCTATCTTCAATGCTGAGGCTGAATTAGCTAATGCCAAGCAATTGCTCGCATCAGAGCTGGGTAAGGTTAAACAGGCTAAACGAGAGTGGCGCGATCTTGGTGATCAAGCTTCAAATGATTTATTTTTGCGCAAACCGCAATTAGCCAGTGCTCGATCGGCTGTTGCGAGTGCCGAGGCTAACTTACAACAGGCTCGACTGAATTTATCTCGCACTAAAATTAAAGCACCATTCACTGGCCAGCTGTTATCTAAGCATGCTGACTTAGGTCAGTTTGTTACTCAAGGCATGTCACTGGCTAATATCTACAGTACCGCGACAGCCGAAGTCAGACTTCCGATCACTGCCGATCAGCGTGCGTTTATAACGGTCCATTCGGGGGCTACTAAGCAAGTCAAACTTTTTGCAAAATACGGTACAAAGCAGTTTCAGTGGATGGCTCATATTGATCGTATTGAAGCCGCTGTCGATACGAGCAGTCGTCAATATTACCTAGTCGCCAGTCTTGAAAACCCATTTCAATCCTTGACAAGTGCTCAGCTCGAAGTAAGTAGCAAGGTTGAGAGGATGAATCCGCCGCTGGCAATAGGTCAATACCTGACAGCAATGATTGAGGGCGACAGTGTTGAGCGCTCGATTCAGATTCCTAGAAAAGCCTTAAGGCAGAAAAATTTGATTTGGTTACTAGTTGATGGTCGATTGGTTAATCAAATGATTACGCCTTTACAGGTTGATCGTGATTTTGCTTTAGTCCAGCTGCCTAAATCCTTTCAGGGTCAGCGCGATCTTGCAGTGATCATTTCAGATTTGCCGTTTGCGTTCGAGGGTATGCAGATATCGGCTTCAGACGCTGGCCAGCGACATAATATCCAAGCAGACTCCATCTCTGCTAGTGATTAAAATGCCCGATGAGAATAAGCGAGTTTTTTCATGAGAAGTGTTGTAACCTGGTTTATTGACAACCCTATAGCCGCCAAATTATTCATGGTGTTCATTTTGGTGTCAGGCTTGTTGACTTTTCCTCTGCTTGATAAGGAATTTTTCCCGCAAATAAAGATTGATACTATCAAGGTGTCAGTCAATTACCCTGGTGCTGGCCCTAAAGAAGTTGAAGTGAATATCTGCAAGCGGATAGAGGAGGCGGTCAAGCAATTAGGCGGCATAAAAGAGATACGTTCATCTGCGATTGAAGGGCGCGGCGAAGTGGTCATTGAGCTTAAGCAGGGAGAGGATGCCCAAATACTGCTGAACGATATTAAAGCCAATGTTGATGCGATAGATAGCTTTCCAGCGGATGCTGAACCACCAACGATTGTCGATCAGCGGTGGCGCAACACCATGATGCGACTTCAACTTTCAGGAAAGGTTTCAGAGCGAGACCTTAAAGAGCTCGCTGAGACTATGAGAGAGGAGTTGGCTGCCTTTCCATCGGTTGCAATAGCTGAGCTACACACTCCTAGAGATTATGAGCTAGGAATTGAGATATCAAGAGATGCTTTGTTAGCCTATGACATTACCTTTGATGATGTGGCGCAAGCAATACGCTCTTACTCTTTTAATCAACCCGCAGGTAAGATAAGAGATGATGCGGGTGATATTACCATGCAAGCACGTGGTCAAGCATACCAAGCAGTTGATTTTGAAGAGCTACCGATTCGCCGTCATTCTGACGGTGCGATTCTGAGAGTAGGAGATGTCGCAGAGGTTGTCGACGGTTTTGTTGATACCGACATACACAGTGAATTGGATGGCCGTCGATCCTTAGAAATATGGATTATCAATCAAAATAACCCCAATATTCTCATTACCAGTGAAGCAGTGAGAAATTATGTTGAGCAGCAGCAATCGCTCTTACCAGACGGGGTCGAGCTATCGATCTGGTCTGATGCATCGATTAGCTATCAAGGCCGGCTAGATACGCTCATTTATAATGGTTCTAGTGGCTTACTGTTAGTTTTTATTGTGTTACTTATATTTCTTAGACCATCATTGGCTTTTTGGGTCTGCAGTGGTATTGCTGTTGCCTTTATGGGCGCCATATGGCTGCTTATTCTTACCCCGGTATCGCTGAATATCATTTCAATGTTTTCCTTCATTATGATTTTAGGTATTGTTGTTGATGATGCGATTATTGTCGGCGAGTCGATTTATAGTCAGCAAGAGATGACCGGTGACAAGCGCCAAGGGGCTATTAATGGCACTTTGTCGGTTATGTTGCCGGTGTGGTTTGCTGTGATGAGTACGATGATTTTTTTCACGCCATTCTTTTTTATTGGTGAGCGGCCTGAGGCTGCTACCATGGCAACGCCGGTTATTTTAGCTTTATTCTTTTCGTTATTTGAATCTCTGCTGTTATTACCATCGCATATTGCGAATACCAAGCAATCTTTATTGGCTCGTATGGATTTGATACGACGAAATCAAACGATTGTCTCGTTGCGCCAGCAGCTAGCTCGGCTTGAATTGGTTCGCCTTAACATTGCAGGGTCTATTCCACGATTTGCGTCCTCTCACTATAAGCAAGTTTTATTATGGACTATGAGTTATAAACGTCTGACTTTGTTGATTTTCGGCTTTTTCTTTTTATTTGCACTGGCCTCTATCAGGGGCGGTTGGCTGCCGTTTAGTTTTTTTCCGCGTGTCACTTCAGACTATGTGACGGCTGAAGTCGTATTGCCTGAATCGAGTTCTTTTAGTCAGCTGATGTTAATCGCTGACCATGTTGAGGCCTCTGCCTATAGGCTCAAACAGCAGGCGAATGAAAAATATCAATACGAGTTGGTAAAAGGTGTCCATGTGACAGCTTATGGATCTACAGCTCGTGTCACGGTGCTGTTAGAGGACGGTAACGACCGTCCAGTGGGTTCAGATGTCTTGGCCCGAGAATTACAGCGATTAATTGGTGATTTACCTTTGGTCAAAGATTTAAATGTTGGTTTTACTATTTTTAATTTACCCAAGCCAATCGAGTTTGTGATTCGAAGTAATGATCAGCAACAGTTAGAGTCATTTTCGACAGCATTGTCGAATCAAATGGTGGAAGTTGAGGGTGTTTATAACATTGGCACCTCATTGGATAGTCCCTCGACTGAAATTAATCTTCAATTAAAGCCAGAAGCTGCCAGTTTATCTGTCAGCTTGGCTGATGCGGTTGGTCAAGTTAGACGGGCTTTTTATGGGGAGCAAGTTCAACGTATTCCCCGTCAACGTGAAGATGTCAAAGTGTTAGTCCGCTATCCTAAGCAAGATAGATCCTATGAAGAGTTGCTTAATGAAATGTATATTGCGACGAGTAAAGGGTCAGATGGTACTGCGCGCTCGCAAGTGCCATTAAATGCCGTGGTTGATACGGTTTATAGTGACGGTTTTAAAAAGATTGAACGGCTTGATTTGCAGCGCGTCGCACGAGTTTCCAGTGATGTACATCGTGGTTTCAGTGCTGGGGCTATTGTTAATTTTCTTGAGCAAGGCGCTATCGCTGATTTGTTGATGCAGTATCCCGATGTCGACATCAGGCTGGCTGGCGAAGAACAGGAAAATAACGAATTTCTTGGAGAAGTTTTATTTTTCACCGTCTTATCGATGCTAGGTATCTTCGGTGTCATGGCGATCATGTTTCGTTCTTATTGGCAGCCGTTATTAGTTCTGACAGCGGTACCATTTGGTTTTATGGGTGGCGTTTTTGGCCATTTAATAGTTGGTGTTGGCTTAAGCATGTTTTCTATTCTAGGTATGATGGCCTGTGCAGGTGTGGTCGTAAATGACAATGTGGTTTTAATTGATCGGATTAACACGCTTAGGCGGTCTGGTTTTTCAGCTAAACGAGCGGTGTTAACCGGGGCCATTCAGCGTTTCAGGCCTATCGTATTGACTTCGGTGACTACGTTTCTAGGTTTAACCCCCATTTTACTAGAAACTAGTGTCCAAGCGCAGTTTCTCATTCCTATGGTGTCATCACTTTCATTTGGCGTATTATTTGCTACTTTTGTCACCTTACTGTTTGTTCCCGCGCTTTATTTAGTCGGAGACGATATTCAATCTAGGGTGCGAAGGCGCATGCACTTGCAATCGCAATTGACGAATAGTTGAGCAAATGTTGAGTTTTGTGAGGATATCTCAATAACTTGCTTACAATGTCACCATTTGAATGGCTATAATTGTTTGTTAAAGTTAAACGACTTTATTTAAAATGTTGGCGGCAGTGCTAGCCTCAGTTACTACAGTGTGATCGGATATGAACCCCAATTTTTTGGACTTTGAGCAACCTATAGCTGACCTTCAAGTTAAGATTGAAGAGCTGCGTTCGGTAGGAGCTGATAATGATCTCAATATTAACGATGAGATCGCAAAGTTAACTGAAAAAAGCGCAAAGTTAACGGCAAAAATATATGCCTCACTGACTCCTTGGGATATTGTCCGTGTCGCACGTCATCCTCAAAGACCCTACACCATGGATTACATCAATCTTGTCTTTGATGATTTTGACGAGTTACATGGTGATCGTCAGTTTGCTGATGATGCTGCCATTATTGGCGGCTTAGCGCGTTTACAGGGCCAGCCAGTGATGGTTATCGGTCAAGAAAAAGGTCGGGCTGTTGCTGATAAGGTGAGCCGTAATTTTGGTATGCCAAGGCCCGAAGGCTATCGAAAAGCCTTGCGCCTGATGGAAATGGCAGAGCGCTTTTCTTTGCCTGTCATTACTTTAATTGATACCCCGGGCGCTTACCCGGGTATTGATTCTGAAGAACGTGGTATCTCTTATGCTATCGCTAAAAATTTGTCAGTTATGTCCTGTCTAAAAACGCCTATCATTTCTGTGGTGATTGGCGAGGGTAGCTCAGGCGGCGCCTTAGGGATTGGTGTGGGTGATAAGTTAGCGATGCTGCAATACTCGACTTATTTTGTTATCTCGCCAGAAGGTTGCGCGAATATTATTTGGAAGACTTCTGAGAAAGCTCCTGAAGCTGCCGAAGCTATGGGCTTGACGTCAAAGGTGCTTGAAGATCTAGGAATTGTCGATGACACTATTCTCGAACCTGAAGGTGGTGCGCACCGTGACCCTGAATTAGCGGCGGCTAGGGTTAAAGAGTTTCTTGTTAAAGAGCTTGGCGAACTTTCTCAGCTTTCAATTGACGAACTGCTGGCGGCTCGATATCAGCGATTGATGTCTTACGGCAATCCCTAAATTATCGGTTGGCGCTCAATAGCCCATTATGAAAAATCATTATGCTTGCATCACGGTTTGATATTATGCATAACGATGCCTCCCTATTCGGTGAGTTATTAACGTATGAGCATTGTTATATTGGTTTTTCTGGCGGTTTAGATTCAACAGCTTTACTCTTTGCTTGCTATAAGTTTCTTTCCCAGCAAAAACAAACCCCGATACCCAGCCTGACGGCCATTCATATTAATCATCAAATTGATTCTGCTAGCGATGATTGGCAAGCCCATTGTGAGGATTTTTGTGCGAAGTTGGGCGTTGCATTTATTGCCAAAAAGATTACCGTTGAAGCGGGTGAAAAGGGTTTAGAAGCAGGTGCTAGAAAAGGGCGTTACAGGGCTTTTGTGGAATTAATATCACCTGCTGATGGTCAGTCTAGTGCATTACTGTTAGGCCATCATGCTGATGATCAAGCTGAAACTTTGTTGTTGCGATTAATGCGAGGCAGCGGTTTGCGTGGGGCATCGGCGATGTCAAAGTCACGCACTTTGGGCGACTCGGGTACTGTTTTACTGCGGCCATTACTCGCGCAATCAAAGAGTGAGCTGCAACAGTATGTTATGACGCATGAGCTTGAATACCTTAATGATCCTTCCAACCAGGATTTACGTTTTGATCGAAATTATATTCGGCATAAAATTTTTCCGCCTTTGCTTGCTCGATGGCCTAAAGCTGTAGAGGCCTTAACACGGTTTGTAGATCATCTAACAGCTGATCTGGAATTACTTAATGATTTAGCCGTCATTGACCTATCGTTTGCAGATCGCTCTAAGCATTCTTATGGCGAAAGTCTATCCTTAATTCACTGTCGTCAATTGACGGTTCGGCGGCGTTCTAATTTGCTACGTTATTGGCTGCTCAAAAATGGTTTGCTGATGCCATCGACCATATTAATGGATCAAATTAATGGTTTGATCACATCCAGTCGTGTTGACGCCCACATTAAGATCGCTGATTGTAAACTTTGTGTTTATCGTAATCGACTCTATCTCATAGACAGTCATCAACTTAATCAATTGGCCCAATGTTTAGAGACTAAGCACGACTGGTCATTGGTCAAGCCTTTGTCAGTACTGGCACTTTCTCGCTTAACAGCGGTGCAATGCTCATCCAGCCAAAGATTACTGATTGAGGGCGATTATTGGGTATCGAATCGCAGTCATAATTCAAAAGTGCGCTATCAAGGGATTAATCGAAGTTTGAAGAATGTTTTTCAAGAGCACGGTGTGCCGGTTTGGCTGAGAGATAGTTACCCTATTGTTTATTCAGCTGATCGCATCGCTGCGATACCGGGCATACTTGTGGCCGATGATTTTGTGTCGTCTGATGGTTACCTCCTCAATTGGTCTTGGTAGTGATTGATATTCTTTTTGAAGACGATGATTTATTGTTTGTTGAAAAACCTGCCAATCTTCTCAGTGTTCCAGGTAAAGGGCCGGCAGGAGAGTACTGCTTAAGTGCTATTTTACAACAGCGTTATGACAGCTTAAAAGTGGTACACCGGCTTGATATGGCGACTTCCGGTTTAATGGTGTTTGCTAAAAATTATGCCAGCCAAAAGGCGATCAATGCTCAGTTTGAACAACGTCAAGTGGATAAAAGCTATATTGCTGTTGTTGATGGAAAAATCGATGAATCTGGCTCTATTGATTTACCTCTGATGACAGATTGGCCTAATCGACCCAAACAAAAGGTTTGCCATCAGCAAGGTCGTAAATCGTTAACATATTACCAGCCGATTACTTACAATAAAGAAAATAATAGCACTCGGCTTTTACTTCAGCCTAAGACAGGCCGCTCTCATCAGCTTCGTGTACACATGATGGCGATAGGGCATGCTATTCTGGGTGATGAGTTTTATGCGGACGCATCGACTTTTGAGAAGAGCGCTCGCTTACTCTTGCATGCGCAAAGTCTAACGTTATCGCACCCCGTGACGGGGCAGGAGTTGTCAATTTCGTCTGAGGTCCCATTTTAGGAGCTTTGAAGACTGATTGTTGGTTTGCATGGAGTTTTTGTTAGACTTTTGGATCGATTTTTTTGGTTTAATTAGCCGAGATTTGATTGATTTACACAAGATAAGGACGATGCTATGGCTATATGCAGAACTGTTGACATGCAATTTTTTGATACCGCCCCTAAAGTATTTACCAATGAACTTGAATTGAATGTTAGCGCTGAAACTGTATTTGCCTCGTTTCAGCGGGCTGACGATTGGCCGTTGTGGGTTGATTCGATTGCTGGTGTTGAGTGGACGACACCAGCGCCCTTTGGTATTGGAACGACGCGACGCGTCACATTTACCAATGATAAATTTGCTGATGAGTTATTTATTGCTTGGCAAGAAAATAAGCAGATGGCGTTTTGCTTCACCGAGACTGATCAACCAGGCACTAATGCCTTTGCTGAAGATTATCAGTTGACTGAATTACCAAATGGCCGCTGCAAGCTAGTATGGCGAGTTGCCTTTGATCCAGCGGGCATTAGTAAGTTAGTTTTTTTACTGTTCGGCTTTGCTGTGAATAAAGTATTCAAAACTGCCTTGGCTGAATTTAAAGTTTTCATCGAACAGCAATAATTAGGATGCAGTGAGCGGATGATTGAATTTGATAATAAAGTGGCTGTTGTGACTGGTGCGGCCAGCGGTATTGGCTTAGCTATGGCCAAAGCGTTTTACCATCAAGGCATGCGTGTAGTCATGGCAGATATTGAGCGTCAGGCTTTAACTGAAGCGTCTGCATGTTTAAATGACCCTACCAGAGTGCTTGCGGTGGTTACTGATGTCAGTGATCCTAAGGCTGTCGATGCTTTGGCTGATACCGCTTTTGAATCGTTTGGTTCTGTTCATGTCCTTTGTAATAATGCGGGTGTATTTGTCGGTGGTGCTAGCTGGGAATGTTCTGATGCTGATTATCGCTGGCTAATTGATGTCAATGTTATGGGTATTGCTAATGGTATTCGTAGTTTTGTGCCAAGAATGATTGCAGCAGGTGAAGAGGGGCATATTGTTAATACTGCTTCGATGGCAGCCATGACTACTATGCCATTTTCCTCTGTTTACTGTATGAGTAAGGCTGCTGCGCTCTCCTTGAGTGAGTGTCTGTTTAAAGAGCTTGAGGCTTTAGCGCCTCAGTTAGGGGTTTCTGTTTTATGTCCAGAACTGATTAATACTAGCCTAGCTTCGGCACAGCGAAATCGTCCCGATCAATATTCCCGACAAGGCGACTTAACTGATACTGAGATGAGTAAAATGACTGAGCAGGCGATTTCTGAGGGGATAGCTAGCGGCATTGAGCCTTCAGTTATGGCCGAGCGTGTGCTGCAAGGGATTAAAGCCAAAAAGTTTTATTTACTACCTCAAGATGGTTGGAAAAAAGCAGCAATGATTCGCCAAGATGAAATCCGACAAGAGGCCAATCCCACCTTTACCTATGTTGAGTAATGTATTCAAGGAAGGCAATGTTTCATAAGCTGGCTATTCGTGATCTAAGTTTTATTTTTATCCTTCTATTGGCATGGCAGTGGTTGTCTCCTTGGCTCAAAGGCGACAGTTTGATGGCTGACTTTATAGGCGTGTTGCTGGGTGGTTTGACCGCGCTTTCATTTCATTTGATTCATGAATGGGGGCATATTGCGGGTGGTTTTATTGGCGGTAGTGATATGAATGCCTCCGTGAAAAGAAATGCTATTTCCCTTTTTACTTATCAGGCAAGCAATAATAATCGCAGTCAATTTTTATTGATGTCGCTGGGTGGCTTCATCGCTACAGCAATGTTGGTTTGGTTTAGTTACAGCCAATTAGCTGATGATCAATTTGCCAGCCGGATTGTCAGGGGTTATTCACTTGTTCAAGTCTTCTTGGCGCTGGTGCTGGAGTTGCCACTTGTGGTTTGGGCCATAGTGGCAAAAGAGTTACCGCCGTTAGATGGCGAACCTGATTGGCAGCAGATTAAAGATAAAGCAAAATCGATATTTCCTCGATAAGTGACTAATTTTGGAGAGTTTAAATGTCCTTTAAGGTAATTGTTTGGGGAACGGGGCTAGTGGGTAAAGCAGTGCTCAGAGAATTGCTCAGGCATCCGCTTTATGAAGTGGTTGGCGTTATTGTCAATAGTCCTGAGAAACATGGCCAAGACATAGGTGCTTTGTTAGGTATGCCTGCTACAGGCATTTTTGCTTCAACTGATAGCAAAAAACTTCTAGCGCTTGAGGCTGATGCAGTGGCCTATTTTGGCCCCAGTGCAATTTATGCTGACATTAATATGAAAAATATTACCGCGGCACTCGCGGCAGGAAAGAATGTGGTTGATACGTCAATGGGGGTCTTCGAAAACCCAGCGTTAGCGCCAAAAGAATTGATTGATCAACTAGAAGAGGCATGTGCCGTGCACGGTAAGCATTTTTTTAGTGCTGGCATAGACCCTGGTTTCGGTAATGATTTATTCCCCATGACCTTGCTGGGTGTTTGCGCGCAAGTCAATTCTATTCGCACTATTGAGTTTATTGATGCCGGTACCTATCCCGATCAAGAAAGTCTTATTCAACTGGGCTTGAAGTCAACTCAAGATCAGCAGTCAATATTGTCTATGGACGGTATGATGACCGCCATTTGGGGTGGTCCTTTATACATGATTGCCGAAGCGGTAGGTGTTGAAGTTGAATCAACCGTTGAGCACTATGACCGATGGTTTAGCACCTCAACCGTTAGCTATCCGCTGGGTGAGGTGGCAGCCGGAGAGTGTGCTGCCCATCAGATACAGTTGCAGGGAATAGTTGACGGTGAGCCAAAAATCATTATTGATCATATCCACCGACTTTATCCCGATGCAGCCCCAGAATGGCAACGACCAGCGATGGATTATGTCCATGCAAACCGTATTGAAATCGACGGCAGCCCGTCAGTCAATCAAGAAACAGTGTTTGAAGATCCGATAACGAAAGACGGTAATGCGGGCACCTGCTTGGCCACCGGCATGCGCGCTATTAATGCAATACCTGCACTTTGTGAGGCTAAGCAAGCAATCTTATCCACTAAAGACCTACCACTGATTAGTGGTAGGGGGGTTATCCATTGATTAACGCGGGCTATTTAAAAAACTTTGACGTAACGCTGAGTCAGATTTAAATCGACCACCCATGGCGCTGGTTTCAGTCCTAGACGAAGCGTCCATGACGCCTCTGGCTTTAACGCAGTAATGGGTAGCGTCCATAAAAACAGCGACGTCTTCGGTCTCAAGCAGTGTCTGTAATGCCACGAGAATTTGCTGAGTTAAACGCTCTTGAACTTGGGGTCTTTGGGCAAAAAACTTCACAATACGATTAATTTTTGAAAGGCCAATGATTTTATCCCCGGGCAGGTAGGCGACATCAGCAAGGCCATCAATAGTCACAAAATGATGCTCGCAAGTGCTAATCACTTTTACAGCTTTCACTTTAACCATCTCATCGGCGTTCATTTTATTTTCAATCAATGAAATTTTAGGAAACTCTTCATAGTTTAATCCAGAAAATATCTCATCGACGTACATTTTAGCGATTCTATGAGGGGTTTCTTCGAGGCTATCATCGGTTAGATCAAGCCCTAAAGCCGAAACCACATCAGTCATGGCTTCTTTAATACGGGTATATTTCTCATCACGAGTTAATTGTTGACCGCTCAAAGGGGTTTCTAGTCCTTTTTCGATCAGGGCATTTCGAACTAGTTGAGCTTCGTTTGACAGTCGGGTATGTAAAGCTACGTTGTTTTCAGCAATGGCAGTGGATGGCATATCTGAGTTTCCTGTAAAGCTTTTAGTAAGCGTTAAATGAGTATGATTGAGTTGCATATAAACCTACAAAGAATGCGGTCATGCAAAATACATGTCCTATTATTACATAGTTTTCAATACTTTTACGGCTATATTCTTTTTATGGATCAACCATCATTCTGAAAATATGTTAATAATCTTAAAAAAATCATTAATTTAGATACATTGTTTATATTACTCGGTAGGTGAGGGAGCCCACGCAACCCCATTAATATGGCCTCCGCCATCGACAAACAAGGTATTTCCCGTTAGATAAGCTGAGTCCTCACTGGCTAAAAACAATGCTACACCGCCGATATCC
>MDSV01036060.1_pt1 | contig 14446 bp, 18 predicted proteins | sample 810851 | NCBI WGS metagenome assembly MDSV01 (sample SAMN05326640, study PRJNA326480) | marine metagenome | isolation source: seawater | place: Atlantic Ocean: North East | collected 2012 | reverse complement strand
GATCAAGAATAGAGAGGATTTGATCTCCCTTTTCAATTGATTCATCTAGATAAAAATGTAAACGAGGAGTATATTTAAGTTTTACACGTTTTATCATCATACGCGTGATTTCTTGTCTTCTTCTGTTTAGCTCTGAAATCATTTTTTTTCGATCTTTCTTATGTTCAAAGATGGAAATATATACGTTTGCATCACGAAGATCACTAGCACATTCCACTCTAGTTACTGTTAAGGAAGCTACATCGAATGCTGTACTCGAAAAATTTCTTTGTAGATCTTCAGCTATTTCTCTTTTTAGTAATTCGTTTACTCTAATCATTCTAGAGAAGCCCATTTTTAAACCTCTTTCTATTAAAATTTTATAATATGTATAAATTTTCAATTTTACAAAGCTTATTTTTATTTAGGCTTCCATATGTATATAGTTTTATTTTGTCTACCCCAACTTAAAGCTTTTTTATGAGATGAGAAAAATAAATCTATATGATTTCCTTTTATAGCACTTCCAATATCTTCAACTTTTCCCCATCCATAATCAGGAATAAACATAATAGTTCCATAAGGATAAATTTTAGTATCAGCAGCAATAGTACCTTTTTTTGCACGAGTCCCGGATGAGGTTATACCAACAGCCTTAGGTTTTCCTTTATTAGGACCATATGCAATTACAGGTTTAAACAACCAGTTACGTTTCCATCCACAACATTTTTCACATTTACAGTATCCTGTGGTTAAGAGATTTACTTTAAGAGGTTTTTGATTTTTTGGAATTACATATTGTCTTGTTGAACAACCATTGAGAATTAATATAATTCCAGTAAATATTAATATTTTTTTCTTCATAAAGGTATTTCACCCGCCCATATACTTTTAATTTTACTGTTTCTTTCGATTAACAGTTCTCCGTATTCTCCGTAACCTTTGAATTTGCCATTAATTACTAATTCTCCATCATGAACCTCTATTTCACGACCTATTGGACCGGTTTGATCTATCCATTCTTTTTTCAATGATCTGAATTCGTGAAATTCCCACTTTAATATCCAAAACTCTAAATATTCAGAAATTTCATATAAAGTTTTCTCAAGAGAAAAAATTATATTTTTTTCTAAAAACATGGATGTTGCTGGTTGATCAATCTGTTTTGATTCATGTAAATTCATATTTACATTTAGTCCGATACCTAAAATTAATCCACTTTTTTCAATTAAATTGGAGTTAATATGTTCTGATAAAATTCCGCAAATTTTTTTTTGATTTACGATGACATCATTAGGCCACTTAACTTTTGCTTTAATATTTTTTGACTTAAGAAAATCACATATCCCAAGCGCTCCAGCCATAGTTAGAGATGGAATATGATTAAGTGACTTTTTTGATTCAATGTATATTGAAAAACATAGATTAGTATGACTAGAGGAAATCCATTTTCTTTTTAATCTCCCGTGTCCAGAAACTTGTTCATGGGTAGCAAAAATTGTTCTATTATCAATTTTTTTACCAGAAGATATATGATCTTTCATCAATTCGTTTGTTGAATTTACTCGATCAAACCATTGAATATCAAATTTCATACGAGTTACTATAATTGTTTTTTTTGTGAACTAAAGTACATTTAGCTAGCACTGCTTAAATTTTTTTTTTATAAATCATGAAGTTTAGATATTTTATTGGAGAAAATAATGTATGAAGGTTTAAAAATTTTAATTATTGGAATGGCAACAGTATTTGCCTTTTTAGTTCTTTTAATAGGCGCTATGGTTTCCGTATCAAGCTATTTTATAAAGCATGCAGATCGATTTAGAGATGAAGATATCGTATTAGAAAAGCCTTCTAATGAGTTAGAACAAGTTGCAGTTGCTCTTGCGGCTATAAAAGCTAAAAGAGGATAATTTAATTAAGGAGATAGTATAGTGGCTAAAAAAATTATTCATATTATGAACACAGCATTTCGTGATGGATTTCAATCAGTTTATGGCGCTCGTGTTCTAACAGAGGATTTTATGCCTGCAGTAAAAGTATGTGCTGAAGCAGGTCAGACTCATTTTGAGGCAGGTGGTGGAGCTAGATTTCAGGCGCCTTTTTTCTATTGTAATGAAAGTGCTTTCGATATGATGGATACGTTTCGTGAAACAGCTGGTCCTGATGCTAATTTACAGACTTTAGCTAGGGGTATTAATGTAGTTGGTCTTGATTCACAATCACGAGATATAATAGACCTGCATGCCAAATTATTTAAAAAACATGGTATGACTACAATTAGAAATTTTGATGCATTAAATGATGTTAATAACTTAATTGACTCAGGTAAATCCATTACAGCTCATGGACTAAAACATGAGGTTGTGGTTACAATGATGGAGCTACCTCCAGGTTGTAGTGGAGCTCATACTGTTGAATTTTATATGAAAACTCTTCAAGATATTATAGATGCTGAAATTCCATTTGATAGCGTATGTTTTAAGGATGCATCAGGTACCTCTGTTCCAAAAAAAGTTTATGATACGATTACAGCTGCTAGAAAAATATTACCTAGTGAAACTAAAATCGCTTTTCATTCACATGAAACCGCAGGTATTGGTACAGTAGGTTATGTGGCTGCTATAAAAGCAGGTGCGGACCAAGTTGATTGCTCATTAGCACCTGCATCAGGAGGAACCTGCCAACCAGATGTTGCCACACTATGGCATGCTTTGCGGGGAGAAGATTATGAGCTTGATGTAGATATTGATAAAATGATGGAGGCTGCTGCAGTATTCAAAGATTGCATGTCAGATTACTTTATTCCTCCAGAAGCCAAAGCTGTTGAGCCTATGATTCCTTGGTCTCCTATGCCAGGTGGTGCACTTACTGCAAATACACAAATGTTACGAGATAACGATCTAATGGATAAATATGAAGATTGTATAAAAGCAATGAGTGAAGTAGTTCGAAGAGGTGGATTTGCCACATCTGTAACCCCTGTATCACAATTTTATTTTCAACAAGCTTTTAATAATGTGATTTTTGGACCTTGGGAGAAATTTGCTGAGGGATATGGAAAAATGGTATTAGGTTATTTTGGAAAAACGCCATCTGAGCCAGATCCCGAAATTGTAGCATTAGCAGCTAAAAAAATGGAATTAGAACCGACTAAAGAAAATCCAGTTGATATGAATGATGCTGATCCTAAAAAAGGAGTTGAGGCAGCTAAAAAAATGTTAGAAGAAAATGGACTAGAATTTTCTGATGAAAATATTTTTATTGCTGCAGCTTGTAAGCAAAAAGGAATCGATTTTCTACTTGGTAAGGTAGAAATTAATGGTGTTCGTAAGCATTCTTTAATGGCTAAATCTTCTGAACCAGGAGGAGATGGTTTTTATTCTGTTTTAGTTAATAATAAAAACTATCAAATTGAAGTTAGTGGCGACCAAGTAAATGTTAATGGAAAATCTTATAATGTAGAAGTTACTGACGGAGAATCCAACTCATCAACTAAAAAAGAAAATAATGGTGATGGAATTGATGTGTTATCACCTATGAATGCCAAGGTAATAAAAGTAAATATTGAATCAGGTAATTCTGTAAATGAAGGCGATATATTATTCATTGTAGAAGCAATGAAAATGGAGGTTGAAGTTAAAGCTTCGGCATCTGGAAGTATACTTTCTATTGATGTTCAAGCAGGTGAACAGATTTCTTCTGGTGATAAGATGGCTAGTATTGGTTAGGAGATTTATATGAAAAAATTCACAATATTTTTTATCATTATACTATTTATTATTAGTCCTGCTAAGGCAGATGAAGGCAATACTCACAGTATTAATAGTAATACTACTTCTATTTCAGAGGGATTCGGTAAATTATGGAAAGAAACAGGTATATATAGATTTTTACATCCTAAGACTGATCATGAAAAACTCATAGACTATCAAAATGCTAAAGAGAAACAAATAGAGAGAGAAAAAGCAGATCAAGAAAAGAAAATTTCATTATCTAATGATAGTAAAATCCATGAAGGATTAGGACAAATAATAATGATTGGTGTAGGAATGTTATTAATTTATTTGGCTATTTCAAAAGGATTTGAACCATTGTTATTAATACCAATAGGTTTTGGTGCTATATTAACAAATATTCCTGTTGCAGGTATTGCTGAATCAGGTCTTCCTGGTCAACCAGCAGGTTTTTTGTACTATTTTTATACCATAGGTGTTGAATCTGGTGTTTTTCCATTATTAATATTTATGGGAGTTGGAGCAATGACAGATTTTGGGCCCTTGTTGGCTAATCCAAAAACTGCTCTATTAGGAGCTGCAGCACAATTTGGAATATTTTTAGCATTATTAGGAGCTGTTGCACTAGGTTCTGCAGGGATATTAGATTATTCTATACAAGATGCTGCTGCGATTGGTATCATTGGTGGTGCTGATGGTCCAACAGCCATTTTCCTAGGTTCGAGATTATCTCCTGATTTATTAGGAGCTATTGCTGTTGCCGCATATTCATATATGGCTTTAGTACCAATTATTCAGCCTCCTATTATGCGTTTACTGACTACAAAAGAAGAACGTTCTATTGAGATGAAACAATTACGATTTGTTGGAAAAATAGAAAAAATAATTTTTCCAATAATGGTTTTGGTAATTTGTCTCCTTTTATTACCTACCGCAACACCCTTAATTGGGATGCTAATGCTAGGAAATTTAATGAAAGAATCTGGAGTAGTGGATCGTCTTTCGGATACAGCCCAAAATTCTTTAATTAATATAGTAACTATTCTATTAGGGCTAGCAGTGGGCTCAAAGCTTGCAGCGGACAAATTCTTAAATGGAGAAACACTTGGAATTCTGGCCTTAGGATTAATAGCATTTATAATTGGTACAGCCTCGGGTGTTTTATTGGCTAAACTAATGAATAAGTTTAGTAAGGAGAAAATTAATCCGTTAATAGGTTCTGCGGGAGTATCAGCAGTACCAATGGCTGCACGTGTTTCTAATAAAGTAGGCTTAGAATCTAATCCTCAAAATTTCTTATTAATGCATGCAATGGGTCCTAATGTTGCTGGTGTTATAGGGTCTGCAGTAGCTGCAGGTGTATTACTTGCTTTAGTTGGTTAGGGGTTGTTCATTTTTTAAATTTCAATGTTGTTAATAAATTTTAAAACCCATGTTTTTTTCTTTTTTTAAAATGAATGCAGCAGGTAATGATTTTATCATTATTGATGATAGATCTTTAAATTTTCCATTAAATAATCAGGCACTAATTAAGAAAATTACGTGTCATAAAATTGGTATTGGATCAGATGGATTAATATTATTTCAACCCTCAAAAAAAGCAGATATTAGAATGAGATTTTTTAATCCTGATGGGTTAGAGGTTGATATGTGTGGAAACGGAATTAGATGTTTATCTAAATTATCTTCACACCTTAATATTACATCTAATAATAGTAATATTGAGACGAATTCAGGAATAATTAAAACAATAGTAAATAATGATTTAGTAGAGATATATTTTAAATTAAATTCATTAATACAAAGAGATCTTCTTATTGATAACAAATATCATGTTGATGCATATAATTCAGGAGTACCTCATGTGGTTCTATGGGTTCAAAATATAAATGGTATAAATATAGAAAAAATAGGCTCATTAATCAGAAATAATAAATATTTTTTCCCCAATGGTACAAATGTAACATTTGCCACAGTCATAGATCAAAATACACTTAGTATTAGAACTTATGAAAGAGGAGTTGAAGCTGAGACTTTAGCGTGTGGGACAGGTGCTATTGCTGCTTCTGTTATATCAGTTGATCGAAATTTATGTACATTTCCTATAGTAGTAAATTGCAAAAGTGGAGACTTCTTAAAAGTAAATAAATTTAAGGATGAAATTATTCTTGAGGGAAAAACTGTTTTTGAATTTCAAGGAGAGTGGAAAAATGGAATTTGGGTTTAGCTTAGGTTCTAACTTAGGAGATCGTATAAATTTTCTTAAATCAGCAAAAGATTTAATTCAGGATTTAGATCATACTTTTTTATTAGAGTATTCTCCTATTTATGAAACATCACCAGTTAACGTTAATGTAGAATATAGTCATCTAAATTATTATAATGCATTTATTATTATTGAAAGTAGTGTCGCTATTAAAAAATGGTGGACAAAAATTAGTTGTATTGAGGAAAACCTTGGTCGAATAAGAAATAATACTGTCAATTCACCTCGTACAATTGATATAGATTTAATTTACGCTAATAGTAAAATAATAAATTCAGATGAATTGATAATTCCTCATCCAAGATGGTTTGAGCGTTTATTTGTTTTAAAACCTTTTTCTGATGTTCGTCCAGATTTAATATTGCCTGGAGTTTCATCTAAGGTTAAAGATATTTTAGATAATTTAAAAACGAGTGAAAAAATTAATTTGATTCAATGCGAATGGTAATACTTTTATGAAATGGACAGCAGAAAAAATTAAAAATTTAAAAGGTTTAGAAAAATGGTCTATGGTTACAGCTTACGACGCAATATCTGCTTCTTGGGCAGAATCTGCATCAATTTCATCAATACTCGTAGGTGATTCATTAGGAATGACTGCATTAGGATATGAAAATACATTACCTGTTACTATGGAAGAGATGCTTCATCACTCTGCTGCTGTATCAAGAGTAGTTAAAAATGCATTAATTATAGCTGATATGCCATTTATGTCTTATCAAGCATCAGTAGAACAAGGAATTGAGAATGCTGGAAGATTTATTAAGGATTCTAATACTGATGCTGTAAAAGTTGAAGGAGGGATATTTAGAGTTAATTTAATTCATTCATTAGTACAAAATGGGATACCTGTTTTAGGGCATATTGGGTTAACTCCTCAGTCTATAAAGGAGATCGGTGGATATAAGGTTCAAGGAAAGAATCCTAGCGAATACCAATCTATCATTGATGATGCAAAAGCAGTGGAAGAAGCAGGTGCATTTGCAGTTGTATTAGAATGTATTCCCTCTGAGTTAAGCTTAAAAATTACAGATTCACTTTCAATACCTACCGTCGGAATCGGAGCAGGGTCATTTTGTGATGCACAAGTGTTAGTGATTTCTGATCTATTAGGATTATCAAATAAAGTTTGTCCAAAATTTGTTAAAAAATACATAAATTTATTTCCAAGTATTCAAAACGCGATTCAGCAATTTAAAATAGATGTTGAATCTGGTCGATTTCCTTCGGATGAGCATAATTATTAAAAGTATAAAAAAAATGTCTAGTCAGGCATCAATCTGGAACTATTCATTATCTAAAATTGGAATTGTTCCTACTATGGGCGCATTACATTTAGGTCATAAATCGTTAATTAAAATAGCGAAAAAAGAATCTGATATTGTTGTTGTAAGTATTTTTTTAAATCCAAAGCAGTTTAACTCTGAGGAAGATTTAAATACTTATCCATCTAATATTGATAATGATATTAAAGTATGTAGAGACCTTAATGTTGATTTTATTTTTATACCATCACTAGATGATATATATACTCAGGACCATAGTTGTTTTGTAATTGAAGATTTTATTAGTAATAAGAGTTTGTGTGATCAGAGTCGGCCTGGCCATTTTAGTGGTGTTTGTACTATTGTTTTAAAACTATTTAATATTATACAACCATCTATTGCTGTATTTGGAGAAAAGGATGCTCAGCAATTAAGAATTGTTGAGAGAATGGTTAATGATCTAAATATCCCTGTAAAAATACTTCGTGCACCAATTATTCGTGAAAAAAATGGATTAGCTGTTAGTTCACGTAATCAAATTCTCAGTAAGAAGGAACAGAAAAATGCATCCCTAATTTATTTATCACTTCAAAAAGCAAAATCCTTATTTCAAGAAGGAGAAATATATGCTGAAAATCTAAAAAATAAAATTCAATTATGTCTATCAGAGAATTCTTCTATAAATATAGAATATATTGCAATAGTAGATGATATTACCCTAGATCCAATTATTAAAATTACAAATAAATCTTTGATCCTTGTTGCTGTGATATTAAATGGTGTGAGATTGATAGATAATATCTCTATTGAACCATAGTTATATTAACAATAGTTATTTTTTTGCATAATTTTATTTGAATGAATCAATATCAAGATTACATTTTCAAAATTGTTTATTAATAGGGTGCGGTAGCCAAGTGGTTAGGCGCTGGATTGCAAATCCATGAACACCGGTTCGAATCCGGTCCGCACCTCCATTTAAAAATAGTAAAGGAGTTATAAATGTCTGTTCCAGAAGATTTTTTTTATTCAAAATCACATGAATGGGTTTCTATAAATAATGGGATAGCTACAGTGGGAATTACTGATTTTGCTCAAAGTCAATTATCAGATTTGACATTCGTTGAACTACCATCATTAGGAAATCAAGTTTTAAGTGGTGACGAAGTAGCTGTTGTTGAATCTGTTAAAGCAGCTGCTGATGTATATTCACCTATAGATGGAGAAATCATTGAGATAAATAATATTTTAGAGGATGAGCCAGAAATAATTAATAAGGACGCCTTTAATACAGGATGGATTTTTAAAATTAAGATATCTGATCAATCGCAATTAGATACTTTAATGGATGCTAATTCGTATGATCAAATTTGTCCTCAAGAATAGTTTTTTAGAGATTTAATTATTGGTTTAAAATTTAATGGAAGCATGGTCATTAACATTTAGCAATCCTGTTCCTTATAATGAAGGGTTGTTATTTCAGTATAAGTTATTAGAAGCACGTCAAAAAAATATCATTCCCGATACTATTTTATTAATGCAACATAAACCAGTAGTGACAATAGGAAATAGAGGTAGGACAAATTATTTATTAAAAACTAAAGAAGAGTATAAGCAATTAGGAATAGATTTCTTTAAAATCGAGAGGGGTGGTGACGTAACATTTCATGGTCCAGGCCAGTGGGTTTTATATCCCATTCTTCATTTAGGCTCTAAGGATGTAGATTCTCATGGGTATTTATATAATTTGGAAGAAATAGCTATCCGAGTTTTAAAATCTTACAATATAAAGGGGTTTAGAAGAGAAGGAAAATCAGGAGCATGGACTGAATTAGGAAAAATTGCTGCAATTGGTTTTCGATTAAAAAAATGGATAACTTTTCATGGAATGAGTTTTAATGTTCTTAATAATCTTGAAGGGTTTAATACAATTATTCCTTGTGGATTAGTAGATGAACCGATTACATCTCTTGATCAATTACTCGTTGAAAATATTTCAATGAATGAAGTTGGAAAACGTATTTTAAATAATTTTTCTACTGTTTGTGAGAGGAGTATAGTACAATATAAAGACTATCATAATATTCCTAAAAAGTTAATAGACTTAAATCCACCTATCTTAATAGATGAATAATTTAATTATACAAATTTGCACTGGTTTTGGTTTAGGAAAATCAAAATTTTTTCCAGGAACCGTAGGTAGTCTATTAGGTATTCCGATTTCGTTATTATTGGTTAACCTTCAATGGTATTTTCAATTACCATTAATTGCCATTTTTATATTAATTGCCATTTTTATATGTGACCGTGGAGAAAAATTACTTGGTTATAAAGATCCATCTTGTATTGTGCTAGATGAATATATAACAATACCTATTACTATTATAGGTTTTTCTAATGTTTGGGCAATATTAACCGGATTTATTTTTCATAGAATCTTTGATATTATTAAACCTTATCCTATTAATAAATTAGAAAAATTTTCTGGAGGGCTAGGTATAGTTTTAGATGATGTCGCAGCAGGCATTTTAGCATTATTTATTAATTATATTTTGCTATATTCGGGAATCATTTAATTGATCTTCATAATAGATTCAAATTCTTTTGTGGTTCGAAATTTATTGAACTCATCATCAGTCATCCATTTTAATGGATTTCCTGGGTCTGTTAAATTCGATGCTCGCCTCATAGCCTCATTAGCTTTCTGAAAATTACCTAAATCTTTTTCATTATAATATTTTAAGAAGTATATAGCAGAATCATTTTTAATATTCTCGAGTAGTTTATCAATTTGTTCTATAGCCAATGAACTTTTTCCTAATTTGGTTAAATATAGTGCAAAATTATGACGAGTATATGAATCGTCGGGTCGAAGGTCTAAATATTTATTGTAATAAAAAATAGCAGATGCAGAATTGGTTAATTCTTTATTTAGCATAGCTACATTCTTTAATGCATCTGTATATAAAGGAGCTTTTTCAATAGCTTTATAAAGAAAGTTAGATGCACTAGAAAAAGATTTTGCATTTATGCATGCAACTCCTAGGTTATTAAGAGCGTCAATTTCTAAATCATCAATAGGTATATTTTCAAATAAGCTAATAGCTTTATCGAATTCATTAATTTGAAAATAACACATACCTAAACGTAAAGGTAAGTCTTCAATAGAGGGAAGTATTTTATATGCTTTTTCATAATAATTAATTGCTTGTTTGTATTCTTTAATTCCATATGCTTTTTCACCTAATATCATATTATATATTGCTTTTTTTATCCAAAAATAATTAAAGGGCCTGTTTTCGTCTTCATTCGATGATAAGTCACCAAAAGATCTATCCATATCAAGAACCCATTGAGATTCAGTTTCAAGAGAATATCTAGGAATATATTCTTGCATGATAGGGGTTACTGATTTTGTTTCATCTAATGAATTAAAATATCGTAAAAAAAGTACAACTACTAACGATAAAGAAATAATGATTGCAATTATACCAAATAAAAAATTAGCAATATTTCTTCTTTTCAGGTCTTGTTTACGTTCTTTTAAAATATTTTCTTCTAACTGAGGCGTAAACATATCTTGCTCTTCATGTGTACTTGAATATATATCTTGAAATATTTTTTTGTCTTCTTTTTTCATTATATTTACTTTAAATCATTAATTTATTAAAACATTCTATTATATAGCATTAATACTTTGAGTTTATAGTGTTTTTTAAATAAAATTTAAGGCTTATTTTTTATCCTTTTACTACAAAAAGAATGTTATATGATAATTATGTTTTTATATTAAGGAGTAAAATTATGTCTAGTACATTTGGTACCTTATATAAGGTTAGTACATTTGGTGAGTCTCATTGCAAGTCAGTTGGAGCAATTATTGATGGATGTCCAGCTAATTTAGAATTAGATGAAAAAGATATACAAACTCAGCTTACACGTCGTCGTCCCGGCCAGAGTCAATTAACAACTCCTAGAGATGAATTAGATAAGGTTATTATTTTATCAGGATGTGAAAATGGAAAAACATTGGGAACACCAATCGGAATAATGGTAAATAATCTAGATCAAAAACCACATGATTATAGTGAAATGAATAATGTACCTCGTCCCTCTCATGCAGACTTTACCTATATTAATAAATACGGAAATCATGCAGCAAGTGGTGGAGGAAGGTCTAGTGCAAGAGAAACTATAGGCCGTGTTGCAGCAGGCGCAATAGCTGAAAAGTGGATGAAAATAAATTTAGGTATAAGTATAGTTGCTTGGGTAAGTTCTGTTGGAGAAATTCATGCAAATGATCTTTCTAAAGAAGAAATAACTAGAGCAGCGGTTGATGATAATATTATACGTTGTCCAGACTCTTCTGTATCAGAAGATATGATAAAATTAGTTGCTACAATGAGAGATAAAAAAGATTCTGTCGGAGGGGTGTTAACCTGTGTAGTTAAAGGGCTTCCAGTGGGTATTGGTGAGCCAGTCTTTGATCGGTTAGAGGCTAAATTAGCTCATGCAATGTTATCTATTCCTGCCACAAAAGGATTTGAGATCGGTTCAGGGTTTTCGGGATCTGAACTTTCAGGTTCAATTCATAATGATGTATTTATAAAAAAAGAAAATGGAATTATTGGTACATTAACTAATAATAGTGGCGGTGTACAAGGGGGTATATCTAATGGAGAACCATTAGTTTTTAGAATAGCTTTTAAACCACCAGCTACGATTGGATTACCGCAAGAAACAGTAACTTTTGATGGAAAAAATACTATTTTAGAAGCGAAAGGACGTCATGACCCTTGTGTTGTCCCTCGTGCCGTTCCAATTGGCGAAGCAATGTCAGCAATTACCTTAATGGATTTAATATTACGCCAGCATTATAGAGCTTCCTAATATGAATATAACATTAAATTATATTTTATTCATGGGTCCTAGTGGTCCTGAATTATTGTTAATATTATTAGTATTACTTTTATTATTTGGAGCAAAAGATGCGCCTAAAATTATGCGGAAAATATCTGATGGCATGATGAAATTTCGTCATACAGCTAATGAATTTAAACATGATATAATGTATAGCGATATGAAAGCTGAGGCTGATGAAAGAGGTAACTCTAAAAAAATCTACTATTCCGAAGTAGACAGTGATATTAAAGAAAATTCTATCGAATAAACTAATGTTGATAGTATAGAAGAAAGTAGTGATGTGGAGAAAATTTAAATCATTTAAAAAGCGTTTTCAATACGACGAAAATGAAATTCCATTTCTTGAACATCTTGATTATTTTCGGAAAACAATCATTAATATGGGTATTTCTCTGCTAATTGGGGTATTAATTTGTGTTCCATTTTCTAAGCATTTACTGTCTATTCTATTAGTTCCAGCAGAGCCATTTTTGGATACTAATATTGAAAATAACATGGGTATTTTACTGGTTTTTCAAGAACCTACTTCTTCTATAAAAATGTTATTAATGGTTACTTTTTTTGGAGGTCTTTTAATAAGTTTGCCTGCAATGATATATTTTCTTGCTGGATTTATTTTACCAGGAGTAAGATATAATGAACAAAAAGCTTTAAGACGTATTATATTTTTTTCTGGAGGCTTATTTGTTCTAGGGATTTTCATGGGGTATGAAATAACTTTACCACTTGCAATGCAGTGGATGCTAAATCTTGGTAGTTACCTTGGAGGAGAGTCAATTTGGTTTTTTTCTAAGTATATAACTTTTGTATTACAAATTATTTTAGCTTTTGGATTAGCTTTTCAGCTACCAGTAATTATTTTAATTTTAGGTAAAATGGGATTTATTGGTTCAGATCAGCTTCGTAAAAAACGTAGGCATATAGTAGTAAGTATCCTAGTTCTCGCTATGCTATTAACTCCTCCTGATGTTCTTACACAGCTTCTGCTAGCAACCCCTTTAATTTTATTGTATGAATTCTGTATATGGTTTTTACATTTTACAGGAAATCGACAAGCTGTATCTTTAGAAGTAGATAAAAATGAGGATTAGTTATGAGAACATTAGCAATATTGGGGTTACCGGGTGGTAGCGAAGTAATATTAGTAATCTTTATTATCTTGCTTCTTTTTGGCGCAAAAAAATTACCTGAACTTTCACGTTCTTTAGGGAAAAGTCTAGGTGAATTTAAGAAAGGTCAAAAAGAAGGTAATGTAACAGATAATAAGGTATCTGAAATTTCATCTGAGTCAGATGAAATAGAAAATAAAGAATCACCTCAAGAATAGATTATACATAGAAATTAATGAACTTTACGTTTAAACAACGTGTATTAAATCCTGATGAGGATAAAGAAAATACTAAAGCGATTATAGCTCATGTATTACCTTTTATTGCATGGCTTACAATGATGGTATGGTTTGATGATCCAGCATGGAATTATAATGCAAGAACCATAGGAGGGATTATTTTATTAGCTATTTATCGTCCATGGCGGTGGTATTCTCCTTTAAGAGTTAAAAATATTCCTATTGCATTCTTAGCAGGTATTTTAGTTTTTATTTTATGGGTAGGTTTTGAAAGCCCTTGGATAACACAATCATTTCCTTATATATCAGAATGGTATGATCGATTATTTGTTGATTTAACTCAGCCTTTTAAGGTTCGTGATTTATATGATCGTGGAGATGGTATAATGGTGCCTTATATGGTGATTGAAAAAGGTCCCTTTACAGGTCTTCATGATTATAACCCATTAGTATCAGGTTGGGTAAATTTTACAATTCATATGATTGGTACATCCGTAATAATAGCAATAATTGAAGAATTTTTTTATCGATCTTTTATGTATAGATGGATGCAAGGAAGTCCATTTTTAGAAATAGATCCCGGTAATCTTCATTGGCCGTTATTAATCATTATTTCGTTATTTTTTTGTATTTCTCATCTAGAATGGGGTGTTGCTATTTTATGTGGAATAATTTTTGGATTGCTTTATATTAAAACCAAGGATATATGGGCTGCAATTATTGCTCATGGAACTACTAACTTTTTATTGGGTTTATATGTTGTAAAATATGATGCTTATCAGTTTTGGTAATATGAGCTTATTAAAAAACCACTTGCATTGATCACTTTGCTCAATTATCTTCCAACGCCTTAAACCATATGGAAAGGTGACTGAGTGGCTTAAGGTGCTGGACTGCTAATCCGGTGAACTGCGTAAGTAGTTCCGAG
>MDSV01028641.1_pt1 | contig 14446 bp, 13 predicted proteins | sample 810851 | NCBI WGS metagenome assembly MDSV01 (sample SAMN05326640, study PRJNA326480) | marine metagenome | isolation source: seawater | place: Atlantic Ocean: North East | collected 2012 | reverse complement strand
CCAGCATTCTTACGTCATTATATCCATTTGAGGCTCAAGTTCAAGATGCTAATCTTTTCAAAATCAATCCAAAGATTAGAACATTCGTTGATGAATTAAAAGATAAGGGATACTATACACATGCAATCATACAAAAACCATTAGCACATATTGGATTTGAGAGAATCTTTAATGAAAATTTAGACATCTATGATCAAACTCAGGAAAAACTTTGGTCTGGATTGGGAGATAAAATTGTAAAAAGATTAACGCGTATAAAGAAACGAGATTCATGGTTTTGTTATATACAACTTTATGATCTTAATCTATTAATCTATCCAAAAGAGGAACAGATTGAGAAAGGACCGCCTCAAATTAAGGATTCAAAATTTGGAAAAAATAATTATGAAAGAATTATTTCAGCACAAGATGAATGGATTGGAAGAATTATAGAACAAGTAGATCTAGAAAATACATTAATTATTTTTACAGCAGATCATGGTCTTGAATCAGGAGCATTTGATGAAGAATTAGAGAAATTTGATAATGAACAAAGAAAAAGAAGAATTATGGATCCAGGTTTATCATTAAAAATGGGTCTTAAAATGAAGTCAATTATTCCATTTAGAAAAAAATTGGCTGATAAATATAAAGATCATATTAGTAAAACTAAAGAAAAAAAACAAGAGCCTGAAAAAATTAGACTTGAAAAATTAGCAATTTCGGGATATAGAAAACGATTAATGGAATATTCAATTTTACCAAAATCGAATATCTATGATGATCGATTGCATGTTCCATTAGTTTTATCTGGAAATGGATTGCCTTCTGGAAAAGTGGTAAGTAAATTAGTTAGAAGTATAGATATTTTTCCCACAGTATTCGATATTTGTAAATTATCAAATAATCTAAAAGAACGAAGAGGGATAAGTCTACTACCCATAATAACAAATTCAAAATATACTGAGAATTTTGTTTTTATTGAAAGTTCAGTGAATGTTATAGTGAGAGGAAGATCCCCCGATGCCAATGTAGTTGGAATTAGGACATCAGAATTTAAATATTTTAGAGATAGACATGATGCCAAAAAGAATGTACATTTTTTTGATTTAAACAAAGATCCTTTGGAAGAGTATAACATAGCAAAAGAAAATTACCGGAAAATAGATGAATTTGAAAAATTATTAGAAAAGGTGGACAATAAATTAGATTTCATCATTAGTAAGACTGATGATGAAATGGAAATGGATGAGGCAAAAGAAATTGAAGCAAAATTAAAAGAAGCAGGATACATAAATTAGATATTTAAATGAAATTGAGAAAAGAACACATCGTTTTATATAAATTATAAATTAAAAAAATCATGAAGATAATACTAGCAATTTTTGTAGCGATAACCTCCATATCAATTCTCAGTCTAGGAATTTTAATTACTCCAAATAATGATTTACCGGTGAATAAATTAGATTCTCTAATTGTGGATGATTTATCAAACTCTAATTATGAAAACTTGGATTTGTCTGGAAAAGATTTTTCTGGAAAAGATCTGTCAGATACTGATTTTAAAAAATCTAAAATATTTGGTGCAAATTTCAGATTAACAAATTTACAAAATGCAGATTTTAGTGGTGCAAATCTTTCTGGTGCCGACTTGGCCGAATCTGATTTGAGTGGTGCAGATTTGAGCAATAGTATACTTGAACATGCAAGACTGTACAAGACAAATATACAAAATACAAATTTTGAAGGTGCAGATCTTACAAGAACGAATTTCTGTGGCCAAGAATTAGTAGGTAAAGTATTTGCGGGGGCAAACTTACGAGGTGCAGATCTACACAAAGCCAATTTACTATATGCAGATCTTAAAGAGGCAATATTGATTGGTGCGGATTTGAGGGAAGCGAATTTGTCAGGTGTTGATTTAGCAAGTGCAGATTTAACGGGTGCAAATTTTAGAGATGCAAATTTGTATGGTGCAAATTTGGAGAATGCAATATTGATTGGTGCGGATCTTACTAATGCAAATTTACAAAATGCAAATTTAAGAAATACAGATTTATCGAATTCAAACATATATGGAATTAATTTGACTGATGCAAAAACAGAAAATGCAAATTTTGAAAATACAAGAAACGAATTTTTTGAATATGTGAGTATCGGGAGTGCTATTGACAAAAAATACAAGTATGAAGACATGAGTGGTAAAGATTTGACAGAAGCTGATTTTTCATATTCTGATCTTACAGGAATGGATTTTTCAAATTCTGATCTTACAGGTGCGAGTTTTTATTATTCAATACTAAATAATGCAAATTTCAGTAACGCAGATTTATCTTATGCAAAAATGACGGGGACAGAATTAGAAAATGTGAACTTAGAGAATGCAATACTAAATAATACAATATTATATCATGCAAATTTTGATTCAGCAGATTTATCAAATCTAAATCTGTCAAATTTAGATCTTTCTGGAGTTGATTTCAATAATGCAAAAATAGAGTATGCGAATTTTGAAGATTCACAACTTTTTGGTGCAAATTTTAAAAATGCAGATTTAAAATATGCAAATTTTAAAAATGCAAATCTTTCTGGTGCAAATTTTGAAGATTCAAATTTACAATTTGCAAATTTTGAAGATTCAAATTTACAATTTGCAAATTTTAAAAATCCATTTAGAGGTTCAATGACTACAGAAAATCTTTTTAAAGAAACTAATTTTTCTGGTGCAAATTTGTATGGAGCATATTTCTATATGGCAAATCTTTCATCAAATAATTTTAAAAATGCAAATCTTGAAGGAACTGATTTAAGAGGTGTAAATTTATCTAATGCAGATCTAACTGGAAGCATAATAAAAAATACAAAACTGGTTAATACAAACATCGAAGGCATTATTTCAGATGACATAACCTATTTGATATTGGAACATAAATTTCAAAACTCATTAGAGCCAATTACGGAAAGCTTAGGCTATTCACAACGTGCAATAAATAAGATTTTTGATAAATATATTTTGAATTCTATTTAATATTTGAACCAACCATTTTTCGGAAAAACTCCAAATCTCTTTCTTTGCTGACATTTCTATCTTTCATGAAAGAATTTAATTCAGTTTGAATACTTGAAATTTCTTTAATTTCTGTTTCAGAGAGTTTTTGGTTATTTTGTATTTTTAACAAAGTATTTGATAAAATTAAATTTAATTTTAGGATGTATTCGGAATTTACAAGGGTTCTAATCATATACGGATTTGTTTCTACAGAAATGTCGACTTCAGCTTTTCTTGCGGATGTTCTCTTAAAATGAGCATATCCTGTTGTTACAAGTATAGGAACACCAATTGCAACGAAGATTAGAACATAGTGCAAAAATGTTGGAAAAATTTCAACTAAAAATGGAACTTTTTCAACAGCAAGATAATAAGTTACAGTCAATGTATTTACTGCTGAAAGAACAAATGCAAAATACATGGACCATCCAGTTCTAAAGTAAAACCAGGAGCGGAAACCAATATTTTTACGCATGGTTTTATGAAAAAAAATCAGTATATCAATTTCACTAGTGATAGATAGTGATCATAGTGCTCAATTGATATTATCCAAATATAGAGTCACTAGTGAAGAATCGAAGATATTTAATATTGTAATATTTTGAATTAATCGTTAATTTGAAATTATTAATTGCGTATGGAAGTAGGGGAAAATTATTTCATTTACAAGAATTCTCAGAGGCATTACAAAAAGAAAATATTGTTGTTAAATTAGTCAAAGATACAGACTATAGTAATGGATTTCCTAGTAAAAAAATTTCTGAATGGTTCTTAGGAAATCAAAAATTTAAAAAATTGATTCAAGAATTCCAACCAGATGCAATATTTACAGATAGACAATCACATTTTGCATTACATGCAATTAAAACTAAAATTCCAACTTTTATTTTATTACGTGGTCATTATTGGCAAGAATATTTTTGGGGAATGAAAACTATGGGTAATAATTTAAAAACTCGAACCGTCATATGGTTAAGAAATAGAAATGCTGAGAAAGTTTTTAAAAATGCAACAGCTGTATTGCCAATTTGTAAATATTTAGAAGATATTGTTAAACAACGTTATCCAAAACAAAATACAGGTGTATTCTTAGAAGGAATAAATTCTTCAAGATGGTATCATACTGAAAAAATGGAATTAGTAAATCCATGCGTAGGATTATTACAAGATGCAAATTGGTGGGGAAAAACAAAAGAGCTTTTAATTTTAGAACAAGTACTCAAAAAAATGCCGGATGTTAATTTTTATTGGGTTGGAGATGGTCAATATCGTAAAAAAATAACCGAAAGGTTAGAGAAATTTAATAATTTTAAATGGTTAGGAAGATTGGAGTATCCAACTGATGTAAGAAAATTTTTAGAAACAATCGACATATATGCATTAATCACAGGTATGGATTTGGCACCACTTACATTAAAAGAAGCACAGCTTATGGGGAAACCGGTTATTGCAACAGATGTAGGTGGAGACAAAGAAATGATGAAAGATGGGGAAACCGGTTATTTAGTAAGAGAAGGTAATTCTGAAGATGTTATAGACAGAATAAAAGAATTTTTAGAAAACAAAGAAGCTGCAAAAGCTATGGGAGAAAAAGGTATAGAATTTGTTAAAGACGAATTCAATTGGGAACATGTGACAAAGAATTTTCTGAAAATAATTAAACCATATTTAGACACAAAATAATTTATTTTGTATATTTTTTATGTATGCTTTTAGCATTTTTGACTTTTTTTTCATATTTTGAATTAATTTTTTTAATTAAATCAAGAGTTTGATTATGCATTAGATCTAAATTAGGAATCACACAATGTCCACCAATAAAACCAGGATATAATTTTGGTCTATTTCCTAATAATTCATGAATTTCATCTGAAAAACTCCACATTTCATCATAGTTTACATTGTACTGAATAGCAATCATATTACTTAATTGTGCATAATTAATTAACCAACCCAAATACGATGTATCACAAATAATTTTTGCTAGCTCAAGTGTTTCAGGTTTTTCCATTTGTTTAGTTTTAACATTACATAATTTCATAGATTTTTTAAATTCAGTTATTGCCATTTTCTTTTTTGGTGCATTTTTTGAGATAGCAAAATATTTGGTGTATCTTTTTAAATCGGTTAACATTCTCTTATGTACACCACGAGTAGCACTGTACATTATAGGTATATCACATACGGATTGCAATGAATATGTCGTATTAGGACTAATCGTACTATGTATAACAACAATTTCTGGTTTAAATTTTTTAATTAATTGTAATACATTTTTTTTAAAATTTTTTGTATGAGGAATACAAACATGTAAGAATAATGTATCAATATTCTCTAATTTTTTGAATTTTTTTAAATCCATTAATTTTTTATCGAGATCATATCCAACAACAAGAGATTTTTTTTCTAATAGTTTAGATATGGGAGAACCAATTTCACCCAAGCCCACAACGACATTTTTTTTAATTATTGTTTTCATTTTATAGTACTTATAATTATGATGTATTTTTGTGTCATATAGATATATTGTGTCAGAATCATATCTTTAAATTTATAAAATATTGATTCTACGGAATGTATTTAATTATAATTAGATATCTTGGAATATGAAAGAAAAAATAAAAGTTGCATTAATTTACAAAGAAAATTATATTTTTTTAAATAAAAATCATTTTGATAAGACAACTTATTATTTTTTTATGAAGGCATTACAAAGAAATCAAAATTTGGATGTAACATATTTTCCATCAAAACATACATTTGATTGCTCTAAATTAAAAGGTAAATTTGACATAATTCTTCTTCCAAATAACAATACAGATGGTACACCTGAAGAATTAATTGATATTAAAAAAATAGAAATTCCAGTAATTTGTAGAACAGGTGACCCACATTGGGCAAAAAGAAAAAATCAATTTCAATTTCATGAAAAATGGAAAATTAATTATTATTTTAATTTCATGCACCAAGATTATTTTTATAAATTTTATTCAAAAGATTTTAAGTATAAGACAATAACATTTGGAATAGAACCTCAGATTTATGAAAATATTAATTATGATTTTAAAAATAGAATAAAAGATAAAATTCTAAATTCAGGTGCACTTGGGAAAAATAAAATAAAATCAAGATTAGCAAATAGAATTTTGAATCCTAAAAGATCAGGTTGGTATTTTTATAAACTACGAACATTATCTAATGATTTGGATTACGTGACACATACTAGAAAAATTGAAAAAAAATTTCCTTCCTTAACTTATAATGAATTATTAGCCAAATATTCTGCAGCCATAGCTGCTACAACATTTTATCCAACAATAAAATATTGGGAAACAAGTGCTGCAGGCTGTTTGACATTTATGGAAATAACTGAACAGAATAATGGAAAATATTTGGGATATAGAGATGGGGAAAATGCAATTTTCATAACTGAAAATAATTATCAAGAAAAATTTCAAGAATATTTATCAGATATTCTTAATCCAAAATGGGAACAAATTGCACAAGAGGGTACTAGATATACAATGAAAAAATTTTCTAATGATCAAGCTGTAAATGATTTAGTTAGTTTGATGAAAGATATGTTATAAAAAAAATAATTTTTCTAAAAGCTAGAATTTTTAATGAATTTTTCAAATGATGTGAATTTGTACTTTGTAATAATTTGTTCTAATCTTGAATAAGTTTTTTGTATATTATGATACGTAACAAATTTTTCTTTTAATGGTAATGAAATTTTTGGCATGAATTCAGGAGTTAATTCCCAAGAATGGACATAAATGGAAGATGGTAAATTTTTTCTTTCATAGTTTTTAATTGCAGATAATGATGTTTGTAAAGGTAAAAAACGTAGATAAAATCCTCCTGATACAGGTAATGTTTTTCCTAAAAATTTTCCAATCATCAATGGAAATTCAAGTAATTTACCATTTGGATCATTTTTAGTTAGAGATGAATTCGATATTTTGTATGGTCTTAATTCACAATTGTTGAATCCATAGAGTTGTGTTTTAGTTGGCATAATACTACTGTCATAAATATAATTTTTTTCAATTAATGCATCAATAGCCCAAGATGTATTGGAATTTATAGAAAATGTTGGAGCACGAAATCCATTTGATTTACCATTTGTGAGTTTTCTAAAAATATCTAATTCATCAAGGAATTTTTCTTTGGTTGAATTATTAAGATTTGAATGATTTAGTGTATGAAAACTAATTTCATGTCCATTTTCAAGTATTTTATCAAGCATAGACGGATGAGATTCAAGTAATTCTCCAACCATGAAAAATGTTGCAGTAGTTTCAGTTTTTCTTAATAACTCTATGATTTTATCCAAACCTTGAAACATTTTTGATTCATGTTTTAGATGTTTAACAAATGGTTGTACAAGCTGTGGATGATACCAATCTTCAAAATCAATACCTAATAAATTCAAATTCATCAACTAATGATTAATTTTTTTTACTATTCTAGCAGGATTCCCAACCACAACACAATAATCTGGAACATCTTGGGTGACAACACTTCCTGGAGATATTATAGAATTTTCTCCAATAGTAACACCAGAAGTAATTATTGCGCCAGGATTAATTACAGCGCCAGATTTTATATTAATTTCAGCGACTTTACGTGGATATTCTCCTTTTTTTAAAAATAAATTTGCAGTAGGATTACTGTGAGCAAACAGCATAGAGTAAGAGCCCAATGTTACATTATCTCCAATTGAAATAAGTTCAGGATAAATTAGATCAATCAATACATATGGATTGAAATGACAATTTTTTCCAATTTTTACTCCTCTTAGTTTTTGCATTTTAATGGCAAATCCAGAATGTGTTGATGAGAATGCCAATGAATGATGAATCCATGAACGTATATAATTAAAACGAAGTTTAATTTTTCCACCCAATCCAGAATATCCATGATATTTCATTAATTCTTGCTCATTGATTTTAAAGGTATTTTCAGTTAGTTCTTTGTAATGACTCACAATCGAGAGATTGATTTAATCTATCTAAATATTTCTAATCAAACAGATGTGACAAGTTGAGTAATGGCGTACAATTCTTGAATATAGAAATTGAAAATGAAATTTATCTTTAAAAATTAGGACCTAATTAGTATTTTCATAAAATGAATTTATTACATCTTTAAAATTTGGCATTTTAATTATGGTAGATATTTTTTTTGTATTTAATGTAGTATTTAATGGACGTTTTGCAATTAGATTTTTTTCATAAAAAATCTCTTCAAATAAAGTTTCCCGGATTAAATCTGTTTCATATCCAAATACATTTGCAATTTTTTTTGCAAATTCAAAATTATTTATATAATCAGAACTGCCAATATGAAATATACCTAAGAGTTTTTTATAGTGCATTTCTACCAAGATTTTTGCAAAATCATTTACAAATAATCCATTACTAATTTTATCTTTAGGAACATTAATTTCTTTATTATTTTTTAATTGTTTTAATAAATATGAAATAAATGATTCTTTAGTATTTTTAATTCCAAAAAAGGTCCCTCGAACAATTAATGAATTATCATATTTTTTTATAATTTTTTCAGCTTCAATTTTTGATTTACTGTAAACATTAATTGAATTTAGTGGATCAGTTTCTTGATAATCACCTAACTTTCCATCAAAAACAGAATCAGTTGATATAAAAATTAATTTTGAATTATATATTTTTGCTAAATTTGTAATATTTTTAATTGGATTAGTATTTAGTTCATAGGTTTCCTTTTCATGTTTTTCACACCAATCTAGATCCGTTATTGCTGCAGTATGAAAAATAACATTTGGTTTAATTTTTTCAAATATCTTTTCTAAATTACTATTATTAGTTATATCAAGAAAATTTGCTTTTTTAAAATCTAATTTATTTTCCTTATACGTAAAATATACATCAGCGTCAGTTAAATTCTGTTTTAAATAATAACCTAATAATCCACTTCCTCCTATAACGAGAATTTTTTCAGCCATGCTCATTTTCAATTAATTATTTCAGATATAATAGATGAATAGTAACCTTGTGTGATAAATTCTAAATTCAAGCAGATATTTTAGATAATAACTTGGGGAAAAATGAAAATTTGTCATATTTTTTGAATGAGGCAAAAAATATCAAAACAGATAATTTTGAAAAGAAAATACGTATTGCGATTTTAGGCAGTTCCACAATAAATGGTTATGAGGAAACAATTCGTGTCAAATGCCATCAAAAAAAAATTGCTTGTAGAACATACAATTCAAATTATAATCAATATAATCAAGAGATTTTAAAAAAGGATTCAAAATTTTATGAATTTAAACCAGATATTACATTTTTAATTCTAGATGTTAGACATGTTCTAGGTGAAATATTTTTTACTCCATATTCATTATCAGAATTAGAAAAAAAAGAATTTGTCAAAAATAAGGTTACAGAAATAACTAATTTAATTAAAACTATAACAAATCATTTAAAATCACATGTTATTTTTTCCGATTTACAAATTCCAACATATTCACCATATGGAATAAATGAACAAAAACAAGAATTTGGTCTAAAACAAATTGTAAAAAATATTAATGAAAAAATAAAATTGGAGATTAAAAATGATGATTTAGTATCCATATTAGATTTTAATGAATTTATTCAAAAATATGGTGAAGAAAATATTTTCAATTATAAACAATATTTTTCTGGAGATATGAAAATATCAATTGAATTTATTCCAAAATTTATTGATGAACTAATGAAATTTGTAAATGCCATAACAGGTTCTACAAAAAAATGTATTGTTTTAGATTTAGATAATACATTATGGGGCGGCGTTATTGGGGAAGATGGTTTTGATAAAATAAAATTAGGAGATGATCCAATAGGAAAATCATTTGTAGAATTTCAAAAAAGATTATTAGCATTAAACCAAAGAGGAATAATTTTAGCTATAAATAGTAAAAATAATTTTGATGATGCAATTAAAGTGATTAATGAACATCCAAATATGATTTTACGGAAAGAAAATTTTAGCTCTATGAAAATTAACTGGAATGATAAAGTAAGTAATTTACGTGAAATTTCAAAAGAATTGAATATAGGAATTGATAGTTTAGTATTTTTTGACGATGATCAAATAAATCGTGAGTTTGTGAGAAATCAGCTAAGTGATGTCTTAGTTGTTGATTTACCTACTGATTCATCAATTTATCCAAAAATTCTTACTGAATTGAATGTTTTTGAATCAATAAAAATTACAGATGAAGATCTGAAACGAAGAGATATGTATTCACAGCAACAAGAAAGAAATGAATTCAAAAATGAAGTTGGAGATTTTAAAGAATTTCTTAAAAAAATGAATATAGAAATTAAAATTAAGAAGGCAGATAATTTTTCAATTTCAAGAATTTCTCAATTAACACTAAAAACGAATCAATTTAATTTAACAACAAAACGTTACAAAGAAAATGAAATAGAATTATTTTCAAAAGATGAAAATAAAATTGTTGAATGTGCAGAGGTTAAAGATAAGTTCGGAGATAATGGAATTACAGGCGCATATATTGTTGAAAAAAAAGAAAATGAATGGATAATTGACACATTTCTGCTAAGTTGTAGAATAATTGGGCGTGGCATTGAAGATAGTATGTTGAGCCAAATTATTGAAAAAGCTAGAAAACAAAATGTAAAGACCATAAAAGGAAAATTTATTCCAACTCAAAAAAATAAACCGGCTGAGAATTTTTATGAAAATTTTGGTTTTTCTTTAGAAGACGATTTTTGGGTTTTTAATACGGATAATACAATAAATATACCAGAGCATATCAAGGTGATAAAAAATGAGTGAAAAATTATATCAAATTATATCAAATGCATTCAATGTTGAAAGTAGTAAAATCAATGATGAAACTAGTCCTGAAAATTTAGAAGAATGGGATTCTTTTAATTTTTACGTATTGTTAGATGAACTTGAAAATGAATTTAATGTGAAATTTGATCTTGATGAAACATTAGAAATTAAAAAAGTTGGAGATTTTAAAGAAATTTTGAAAAAGCATGGGATTGATGGTTGAAAATGAAACTACATCATATAGGAATTATTGTAAATAATATTCAAATGTCTCTTGGAGAATTATCCAGATATTTGGAGTTTGAAAAAACATCTATTCCTATGTTAGTGGAATCTCAAAAAGTTAATGTGTGTTTTTTGAAAACATCTGATATCTATATTGAATTAATTGAACCTATAGGAAGCGATTCTCCAGTTAAAAAAATTTCTGAATCAGGAGGAGGTTTCCATCATCTGTGTTTTGAAGTTGACGATATAGTTAAGGAAACACAAAAAATGAAAGATAATGGTGGAAGAGTGATAGTAGAGCCAATAGAAGGATTTGAAGGAAGATTGATTTCATTTATTTTGTTAAATATGAAAAATACAAATTGCAATTTAATTGAATTAGCTCAAAAAAAGCAATGAATGTAGGAATTGATCTTGTTCAAACAAGTAGATTTAAAAAAATTCCTTATGATGAAAATAAATCTTTTTATGAAAAAAATTTTTCTGATAATGAAATTAAATATTGTTTAAAATTTAATGAGCCATACAAACATTTTGCTGGTAAATTTGCAATAAAAGAGGCAACTATGAAATCAATAGAAGAAAAAATAAGATTATTGGATATTATAACATACTATGAAAATGAGAAGCCTAATGTAAAAATTTCAGCAGAAGGTTTTAATTTTAAGGTGTCAATGTCGCATGATGGAGATTATGCAATAGCAATTGTCATATCTAACAAAGAAAAATTATAATTTAACGTTTCCATTCATTTCTTTTGTAACAAATATCCGATACCAAATTTCAAATGCAAGTAATCCAAGAAATTTATTGACATAATTGATAGGCAATGACGGATTATCAATGTGCTTTTTAATCCATTCATCATTAATCCATCCATCTTTTACAATTCGTGAATTATCGAAAAATTCTTTACAAATTTTATGTCCATAGGTATTCCATAAATTAATAGTATTAACATTGAATCCAAGTTTTTCTTTAGAAATTAATGAAGATGCATTATATCTATCAAGAAGTGAACGTAAAGGTAATTTTCCAATATTTCCAGATTTATCATATTTGAATTTTGTTGGAAGTTTTAATCCATATGAAATTAATTCTTCATTAAGAAGTGGTGTTAGAATTTTGGTGTTAAATTTTTTTGCAATTCGGGTATTGATTGGATTAAAATTGTATAATAATTTCCCATTATAATCAGCAAGAAAGACTTGTTCTAAGCCAGACAAGGAATTATCAAAATATGGCAATAAGTGCTCATATATTGAATTCCAAGAAAAATTTGATTTGTTTTGAAAAATTAATTCTTGATCATCAACTCGATCTCTTTCATGACATGACAAGTAAGCTTTAACTTTTTCAATAGGACTAGAATTTTCGTTTGTTAAAGAAAGAAATTTTTCATATCTGAAAGTATATCCAGAAAAAATTTCATCTCCACCGTCACCAGATGCAAGTATGTTGGAAATAGTGGATGACTTTTTTGTTACATAATACCAATGAAGATCCCAAAAAGGTAATTGAACTTTAGAAATTGCATTTGGAAGTTCAGAAAGATAATTTTCTAATTCAATAATATGATGATTAGCTTGAAATGTTTCAGCAATTTTAGCTGCATTAGTAGTTTCATCTACACTGTTTGCAAATTTTATAGAAATAGCCTCAATCTCTAAATCTGGAAAAATTTTTCTAATTGATGCAAGAATTAAAGTGGAATCAACACCACCGCTAAGCGCAATACATAAATTTTTTATGTTAAAATTTTCTAGATTTTGTTTTATATTTTTAGAAATTAGATTTTCAATAGAATCCAAATTTAGACTTTCGTTATTTGTTATGAAATCATTCCATGATTTTTTTGGTAAATTAGGAGTTAATGATGGATCATAACGAAGTGTTAAGATATCAGTAATTGAAGAAGTATTAAATTCCACGTCCCAATCCTCTAAAAACTAATTGCTGTTGTTTAGCAATAATAGGATCAATAATTCCTCTTGTGTCTATGAGTATAGGATGTTTCATTTCTTTGAATAATAAAATATCTAGTTTTTTGAACTCATCATGTGCAGTTACAATAATAGTTGCATCAACTTTAGAGATAATGTCATTAATATTATTTTCAATTTTTATACCAAAAGCTTCTGTTGAAATAAAATATGGATCATAAATATGAATAATTGCTCCATTATTTTGTAATTTTTTAATAATTTCTTCAGCAGGAGTTAATTGAATATCTTTTACATTAGGTTTGTATGAAATTCCAAGTATCAGTATATGACTTTTGTCTAAAGATTCATGAATTTCATCAAATGCATTTTGAACTAAGCTAATTACATGTTCAGGCATTTTTTCATTTATTTTTCTACCAGATTCAATAATACTAAGATTAGAACCTATACGTTTTGCAGTATTTAGTAATTGATATGAATTAATTGGAAGACATGGACCTCCAACACCAGAACCAGGGTAATGAACTTGGAAATTATATTTTTTCTGGGCAGCTTCTAAAACTGTATTTGTATCAATTCCAAGTTTTTCAAACATAAGAGCTAATTCACTAACAAAAGCAATGTTGATATCACGGAAAACATTAGTTGTTAATTTCACAGCATTAGCGGTTTTACAGTTAGGCATTTCAACAAGTTCAACTGCAAAAACAAAATTATAGATTAATTTGATTATTTTCGATATATCAGGATTTATTCCTCCAACTAATCTTGGTAAATTTGTAAAATCATGTAAGATTTCTCCAGGATTGGCATTTTCTGGGCATACACCAATAAAGAAATTATTTTCTACGTCTAATCGTCCTGATTTTGATATGAGAGATACCATTTCATCTTCAATAAATCCAGGTTCTATTGTGCTTTCAACAATTACCAATGAATTTGGAGATAGTATGTCAGATAGTTGTGAAGCAACAATTCTTAATGCAGAATAATCTGGAATATTATTTTCATCCATAGGTGTTGGTAATGATAAAAGAATTAGATCAGAATTGGAAACTGCATTTTCAATATTTGTAGTTGCAGAAAATTTTTGATTTTTTATAACATTATCAAATATTTCATCATATCCAGGTTCATCTTTCAAAGGAAATTTTCCTAAATTTATGTTATCGACAAGATTTTTGTTAATATCAACACCAATTGTTTCCAACCCAGATTTTGCAAAGGATAGTGCTGTAGGAAGACCAATTCTTCCAATACCTATGACACAAACACGCAGTGTACGTGACTCTAATGCCTTTAAAACTTCATCATGATTATTCATATTAATTTTCATTTTTGACATTGATATCACAGATGCTTGTATTTTGAACCTATTTTTACCTATTATAATTTTGTAATG
>MDSV01214733.1_pt1 | contig 14447 bp, 5 predicted proteins | sample 810851 | NCBI WGS metagenome assembly MDSV01 (sample SAMN05326640, study PRJNA326480) | marine metagenome | isolation source: seawater | place: Atlantic Ocean: North East | collected 2012 | reverse complement strand
GTCTTCTAAAACCCTGTATTGATCTTTATTTATGTAGACCTCTTGATTCTTGCTTTTCTTGAGGAGCTTTAACTCTTCGTCACGTTCGTATTTTCTAATTCTATTTTCCTTATCAAAATTATAGTTAGCTAAGATATTTAAATAATGAGTCTCAAGCAATGTCAATTTTTTTAAATATTTAAAAAATATTTCATAGGTTTTTTCATACCTATACAGTTCAAAATAAATAAACTGATTACTTGGTTCTAAGACCGTTTTTCTTCCGGAATGTTTTTCATATAAGTTTTTTTTAAACTTATCAATTTTTTTTCTCTGTAAATTTTTGTCTTTTGGAAATTTCTTAAAACTTTCAAATGAACGAAAAGCACTTTCAATTATTCCACTATCTAATGTGAAGTATATAAAACCATAATGATCTGGACTTTCTGTATGCATTGTTTTCCATCTCAAATGTGCTAATTGAGAGTATGCGTTATTAATTTTTATTTGCTTTTGTTTTTCTATTGACAGATCTTTATAAGATTTTTTAGTGAAAAAATACAATACTATAATTAGATATTCTTCTAATGTTATCATTTCGCTAAATTCAAAATTGCAGCTTTTACATTTGAAATCTTGACTATCATGATTGATTACACAACCACCTAATGATACTTTGCTTTTGTCTGCTCTTTCACGAAGACTTTGTCCTGGTAAGCCATAGACAATATTTATTATCATATTTGATTTACATTTTGGACAAGTCAGCATTTGTTTCTCCTTAACCACCAATATTTATTTATTTTTTCTAATCTCATCATAATATTATAGTTAATATATATTATATTTTGTAATTTACCTGGAAAATTATCGGTTTATTTTGTACAATGAGGATTGATGAAAAAATTAAAAAATAATGATCTAACGTATATCGACCTTTTTGCAGGCTGTGGTGGCTTATCACTAGGCTTAGAGAAGTCTGGCTTTTATCCTTTGTATGTAAATGAATTAAATAAAGACGCATTAGAGACATATCTAAGAAATAGAGATAGCGAATTTCCACATTTAAGAGAGAAATTTTCTTCAAATGATATAAAAAAAATTATTTCAGATAAAAAATTTTTTATAAACTTGTTTTATGATTTAGAAAAATATTTTAAAAGAGATTTTAAAAAAAATTCTGTGGATTTAGTAGCAGGAGGCCCACCTTGTCAAGGTTATTCAGGAATTGGTGTCAGAAGATCATATGCTGTTGATAAGGTTCAGCTTCCATCAAATCATTTATATCAAGATATGGCATTTTTTGTTCATTCTGTAAAGCCCAAAATTTTTTTGTTTGAGAACGTTAGAGGATTATTAAATGCGCGGTGGACAAAAGAAGGTGACAAGGGTGAAATTTTTAAAGATGTTTTAAAAACTTTTAAAAATATACCTAACTATTCTGTAACCTATAAATTAATTCATGCAAAAGATTATGGAGTGCCTCAAAATAGGCCAAGAGTTCTAATTATTGGGATTAGGAATGACATTTGTAAGCTAGATAAGGATATCATTGATTCTTTGGATGCGGGTTTACTCCCAGAGCCAACGAACGATTTTCCAGATTTAAAAGATGTATTATCAGATTTAATTGATAGTAAATTTCAATATGGGGGATCAACTGTTAATTACCCTAGTGATCCCAAGAGCGCATGGCAAAAAGAGATTAGGAAACACCAAGCAAGTAACAAAATTTCAAAAAAAGGTGAAAAACTTACAGATCATGAATACAGTAATCATTCGTCTACTGTCCGAGAAAAATTTACTTATATGATTGCAAATGATGGAAAGATTCCAGATCATCTTAAAACAAAAAAGTTCGCTCAGCGTCTTCTTCTAAAAAAATGGGGGCCTAAAGGTCCAACTATTACTGCGACATCTTTACCAGACGACTTTGTTCATTATTCTCAAGCGAGAGCGCCTACAGTAAGAGAGTGGGCAAGACTTCAAACTTTTCCTGATTGGTATGAGTTCTCTGGGAAAAGAACTACCGGCGGAGTTAGAAGAGCAGGCAATCCTCAAGAGTCTATTTTTGATAGGGAAGTTCCAAAATACACTCAAATTGGTAATGCAGTCCCAGTAAAACTTGCATATGAAATTGGTAAAAATTTTTCATCGATTTTAAAAAAATAATTTATTTTTTAAAGACCTAGTTCATATTCATCTTCTTTATCAAAAAGTAAATTAAGATCTTTCGAATGAATTTTAAATAAATATCCCTGATCTTTTGCGCCCTTATTTCTTATTTCTTTTATTGTGTAGTCAATAGTTATGACTCCTGTCTCAATTAAAATTCTAAAGATACTTGTATCTACTTTTCCAGAAGTATGGAGAACTTTTTTATAGTGAAATTTTTCATCTTTATCACCACTTTTACCTATAGTATCAACATACACCCAAAAGGTTTCTTTGTGTTTTTCTTTTAGACGACGCTCCAGAACTTGGAATTCCCATGTCACGTCTCGAGTAATAACATTATTATCAATATATATCTGGTGAAGTAAGTTATTTGCATTATCAATTTGCAGCTTAAGATTATACGAGTTTTTTTTAATTGCAGACATCTCATGAAAGAGTTGTATTCTTTGTTTATCTTCTTTAAATTTTCCTCGCAAATAAAGAAGTTCCTTGGATTTACCTTTTACTCTACTGATATCCCAGTTTGGTACTTGCGAGAATATTGTAGACCTTCCACTTTTAGTACTTTTTTTTCTACCAAATTTAATTTCTATACCTTTAAAGTCTGGTGCTTTTGAAGAATTTGCAGATATTCCTAGTAAAGTTTCGCCAGTATATCCAACGCCAGTATCACCAGGTCTTAAAGTTTTGATATATCCTCTTTTTGAAATTTCATTTAATTTCGATAAAAGTTCAATAGCAGGCTTGTTTATTTTTCTTTCAGAAGAATAAAATAATTTTGAGTATTTTTTATTTTTTTCATCAAGTAAAATACTAAGATTTGATTGAGAACAATTAACGATTACTAAATTGGAATCTAAAGCTACTAGTGCTAGTAAATCATTTGGTTGCGCATTCTTTTTTAAATTATAAACCCAGAGCCTTGGGTCACCATTCTTAGTTTTTGGTCGATATAAAGATATTTTTGTTTCAAAAATTTTTTCTTGTGATAATAAAAATGCCTTAATAAAAACCTTATTTCCTTTGGCGAGATTGTTATAGTCAAAGATATCTTTTTCTCTAAAATATTGTTGAATAGTCTGTGTAGCATCCATTATAGATTTATCAAACCCAGTACGCGTTGGTACTAAAAAAGAAATGTCGACTTTTTTTGATTTGAATATTTTTAATACATCTAATACATTTATATTAGAAGAAGAAATCATTTTAAATTCTCCTAAATTTTTTTATCATTTCTTTATTTTCTGCTTGAAAATGTTTTTCGTTTATTCTTATCTTCCTATAGGTTGCTGTCATCTTTTAGTGAAACTCTACAAAATCTTTATTTTTATTTGCAATTTTTTGAAGGATTTTTGCAAATTCTGAATCTTCATTTTTTACAGATATGACTAAAGTATCAATAGGCCTAGAAAGCGAAATTAGCATTCTTTGAATGGCTTCTTCTTTTTTAATACATGGATCCCTATACTTTGTTAAGTACTCATAATATTCATCCATTTCATCCAAAACTACCAACCAACCCTCTAAACCTCTTATTGATTCATAATGAAATATTCTAAAAGCGTCATTATTTCTTGGGAAATCTTTTCTTGTAGGCTTATAAAAACCATTCCAATATTCTTCATTACAAGATTCAAAGAAATTAGTAAGGTTATTTTCGTCCGTTGAGCAAAATAATGTATCAATTCTCTCACCTTTTTCTCTCTTCAGTTCTTTGGTTAATTTTTCGTGAAGAGATGGGTAGTTAACGTAGCTTCTGCTTAATAGAATTACTTTCCCTCCTTTAGCTACCTCACTCTTTCTAATACCTAAATTTAAATTATTTTGTTTTATATATGTTTCAACAAAAAGGCCTAAATTTCTTTTCATTCTCAGTGATTCGCTTAATTTTATCTCGTATATATCTTTTTTTTCTTTTTGAGAATACCAGTTTGCTCTATTTCCTCTCATTAGCTGATCTATACCATCAGCTATGCAGATTTTTTTTAAACCATAAATCTTTTTTAATATATCAATTTCATAATTTTTAAAGTCCTGAGCCTCATCTATTACAACAGCATCATAATTAAAATCATCGTCATTTTCTATTTCTTCCATTAAATTAATTTTTCTCATTTTTTCTTTAAAATCTATACATAATTTTTCATAGTTACTATAATCATCTTCGTCTAGATTACTTAATTTAAATTTAGAAAATATTTTATACAAATGAGAGTGAATTGTTTTTACATTCACACGCCTTGAATAATCATCTGCACGAATATTTAGTAAAGCTAACATTCTACGAATATCCGCTGATAATGCTGTATTAAAAGTTAGTATTAAAATTCTCTTATTAAGTTCTTCGTATGCAAACCATATTGATTGCAAATATAAAATAGTTTTACCAGACCCTCCGTGACCTCTAAGTGATATAAATTTATTTCCTAATAATGAAGCAATCTTTTTTGTATTATCATTTGCTTTTATAATTCTATCCATATCATATCTATTAAATGGAGTCGCTATTAATTCGTTAAAAACTCTAGCATGAAAAACTTTTTGAATTACTTCTGAAGTTGTAGAACTAAGATTATATGTTGCATTTCTATTATAAAATGAAACTCTAGATCTGTGTGCTATGCATGTAAAAAAATCTGTGGCGTCAAAATTTGATCCTAAGTATATACCAGAATTTTGCTCCATATTCCTTAAATAAACTAATTTATGAAAATAAATATTATCTTTTATTTGTGTTTGAAAGTATTTTCTTAATGAGCCAACTTGTTCGTTATTTTGATCAGTAGTACTATGCCATTTAAACAAATCGTTTGGGTATCTATGCTCAATACTATCACCACTTATTCTAATATTTCTTTGATCTTGGTCTTTGACTTCAACTGCAACAATAAAATTCTTAATTATTATTGATTTCCCATAAACTATATTTCCATCTTTATCATTTACTGGATAACTAGGCTTGAAAATCCTGCCTTGCTCAAAATTGCCGACTATCAGGACATCAAAATCCTCTCGATCATACCCAGATATTTTTGCACTAGCTTTAATTAGTACGTGATCTTTATGCTTTGGCGAATCTTTAAGGTCAGGCCAAAAATCATTAAATTTTTTTGCTATTTCTGCTGCTGCATCGAACTCAACACAACTATTTGGCCCTTTTATTTCAATCATTTACCTAGCTCTCTAATAAAGTATTGAGGCCTACGGTAGACCTGTCGCATATCCACAAAATCTATATTTAAATTTTCCTCATAGTAATAAGATGCTACTTCACTTTTCACCTTTTCCTGCTCTTCATTGTAGAAACCTTCTGTAACACTATACAATGGGTGGTTAAGTATTATTATTCTTTTGTTTGATTTCACAACATGAAAATTACCAAACTTCTCCATTTTAAGGTCATATTTTTTTAAATTTTTAAACATATTAAAAAATGTGTTTGCAATTGTTTCTCCATAAGAAAACCATCTATCTACATTTAATGTTTTCCCTAATGATATTTCTGCCAGATCCAATGCCAACCTCCAATCAAGAGAGTTATGAATCATTCGATTATTATAACTTCGCAAACAATCTTGACACGAAGAATCGCAGTTAATATGATCTTTTTGTGTATCGTCCCAATTCACCGAATCATCTGAATTTCCAGTTACAGAATTATAAAAATCTTCAATTGCTATTGATAATTTTCTTTTATCGTTAAATATTCTTACATAACCGGCTCCGTTTTCTAGAGTATCAGCAATAAATATTTGCATGGTCTCGAAACCATTTACCCTTTTATTTTGCTGGCCAGTCTTAAACTCATTTGGACCAACATCAAGATCATTTGCAAATGCGCGATTTAAAAATTCTGAAAAAGATATTATGGCAGACTTTGCAGAAGGTATTTTATACTTACCATTTGTAACAAGTATTCCATCATTACCTATTTCGTTTAAATTTTTAAAAATAAAACTTATAACGTCAGTTGTAAATATAGTTCCTATTGCGTTTTTTTCTTCTTCAATATTTACTGCCTTAATAGAGTTATCTGCTTTTCTTGCTTCTTTCACCTCAGTGGGAGGATCTTCATATAAATTATCATTTGTTGCTATAACAGCATTGTAAGGCCCATAATTGTGAGAAAATTCATAGTCTCTATTGTTATTATCGTTTATTAAAGCTAGTTGTTTATTTGATGAAAGGCTGATAAAAAAGTTTTTATTGAGTTTATTATCTTCACTATATTTAGGATTAAATGCTAAAAATGGTAATTGTATCATGCTCCCTCTATTTCTTTTTCCTTCATAATCTTCAGCGGCCTCTGCAGCAAGAAATCCTTTTGGTTCAAAAAGCTTTATATATGTTGGTTTTACTTTAATTTTACAAAATACACATTCTTCAAATTTTCCAAATTCATGGTGATTGCACTCATCGCATCTTGAGATTATTGAATACTCTCCTAAAGGATCTTGCTCTCCTTTAAGTTTTTTATTAGAGTCTCGATATAGTCTTGCAAATCCACAAATTGTATAAACCATTTTATCTTTCAATATTTGACTGCCAGGAGAATAAGCATATATTGCATGGTCCATATCTCTAGTGCTAATCTCTAATTTTCCGTTTTCGCCGTTCGAAGTATATAGCGAAGTTGTTGAAGTTGGGAAACCAAACATAGGCAATAATCCTGTTTTAGCTAATATTTTGCTTAGTTCATTACCTTCATTATGTGTATTAACACTATTGACAACTACATCAATTTTACTGATAAATTCATTTTTAAAATAATCTCTCAGCTGTGTTATCTGATTTTTATCTAGCAATGTGTATGATGTAAATATACTTAATAAATTTTCGATATTTTCTTTGTTATTCACGAATTGCTTTACAATGTTACGGTATTTATTCCATTCCTCAATTTTTCCAAAAGCACCATGGTTACTATTTTTAGAATGCTTAGGAGGTTCATTTAATTGAGCAAATGCTCTTCGAAGTGCCTCTAAACTAATAACTCTTTTTACTATTTCATCTCTTCTTAAATCTAATGATGGTTGAGGTGGAAGATCTCCAGTCATTTTTTTAGAATGTTTAAAATAATAATCATCGTGCGTATTTGCTCGAGATAAAGTGATAGCATGAGAGAATACTTGCCCGGCTCTTCCGGCTCTACCAACTCTTTGTTGGTAATTAAATCTTTGTGGTGGCATATTAGCCATAATAACTAAAGAAAGTGAACCGATATCAACCCCCACCTCCATTGTTGTTGTTACACTGAGAGCATTGATTGATTGTGTAATTTGGACCTCATCATCCAAAAATGCTTTTTTGAAAAATCTTTGTCTTGTTCTTTGCTCAGTAAGCTCAGTTTGACCAGTTAGTTCTTCAACTGTTAATTTATGACTTGGTTCTTTAGATAACCACCTAAAGTAATCATCCTCACAAGAGGAAGGATCAATTTTTGAAAAAGATTTTGAGCTGCAAAAACTATTTATACATACATCAAAAGGAATATTTGCACTTACAGAAGAACACTTTTCACATCTTTTAATATCTGAAGGATTGATTGGGCAGAAAATTAATCCTAGAGTTTGTATCTTTTTGCCTGTTGTTTGTATAACCCAATTATCGTCAATTATTCTTTCATCCATTAAGGCGTTTTTTAAATTTTCTATTCTTTTTTCAAATAAATTAGGGTTTAAAGATTCATCTACTTTTGAATATATTTTTTTTAAATATTGTTCAATAGGTTTGGGAAGTCCTCCGTATCTAAAATTTCCATATTGATTCTTTCGACCTAATAATCTTATTACATTTGCTACGACTGATTTGGATACTTCTGTACTGAGTCCAAGTTTTGCTGACAAATCATTTTTAGATGTCACATATGCTATACCAATTGTCTCGGAGTCTCTTCCACCTTTACCAAAAAAAGATTTAGCAACTTGGGCTGACAAAATAGTGGTCAAATCATTTTCATATATTTCAGTGTGACCATCAGACTTTATCCATTCATCGTTTGGAGGCGAAAAGCATTCCCACCAATCTAAATCACCGTACGTTTTCTTTTTAGTTCCAGCAATATTACTTCCTTTATTAATTAATAATCTTTTTACTTTTTCTACTAGTTGGCTCCATAAAAGATCATTTGTAATACTTTCCTCAAATTTTTTAATTTTCATAATTAATTCTTTATTATTTTTATTAATTAAAGCTTCTTTATAAATTATTTGCATTTGAGGTGGTATATTATTAAAAACATAATTCTTCTCTTCATCAGAGCATTCTCCAGAAAAGTATTTTTCAACTAGGCCTGCAATGTCAGCGGTAGGATTATTTTTTTTATTATCACTTATTACTATATAAATTAATTGTTGTATTAAATTTTCATAATGCCTAAGCTCTAAGCCTGCTGATGTCTCTGCTGCGTCATCTCGACTGTCAGTAAAAATTATCATTTGAGCAGCCTCATTTTTATCTGATGAAATTACCGAGGAAGCTCTATCTGCAATTAATTGCATGGATACACTTAAGCCAGTTCTCATTGCAGCTATTGGTGAATTAACTTTTGCACTAAAAAATTTTTTTAATGAATTATTAGTAAATTTAGAAGAGCAGGAAGGACAGGTTTCTGGTAAAGCTGCAATATTTTTGTTTGAACTATTACTGTAAATTAATCCAGTAGCAGATTTTCCTAATCCTGTAAGATGTTCTACAGTTCCTAAATATGGGTTAAAAATTGCTTTCTTAAACGGGAATTCTTCGCCATCATGCTTAATATTATTAATTTGTTTATCGTCTATTATTTCTTGAAGTTTTTTATCGTTACTATTTGGCCAATACCATACAAATTCATCGTATCTTCTTTGATCTACTGCAATACTTGTATTCGGACTATTTGATGCTGACTGTAAAAAAATTTTCTTTTTATCATTTGAAGGATTGTCTTCTGGATTTGAAATATATCCACCTAAATATATTTCTCCACAATTAAAACAATATAGTAATTCAAGGATTTGCCCCCCGCATCCACACTTTAATGCCGGATTTTTATAAATTTTACCAATCTGTCTATTATTGTACTTAAACTCTTCTTCGACTTCTGTACACTGTGTATTTGTGCAGGCCCACATTCCTGTTACCTGTCGCATAAAAATATGATTTCTAAATGTTGGTAAAGGATTTTCAAAAGGCTTATCCAAATCATCTTCATTTTCTATAATATTAAAAAATTTATTCAAGAAATCTTTATCATACGTGCCTATTAATTTTCTTGATATTTCATCCAAACGAGCAGGTAATAGATTTTTATGATTTTGACTTATTGCTGAAGCTAATAATTTTCTCGGCGAAACATCTTTGATTTTCAGCTTTTCCTCTTTAGTAAAATTTTTTTTCAACCCTAGCTCTTCAATTATTTTTTTTTGATTTTGGTTTAATGGAAGATCTTCTGTTGGTATTAAAGTCTCTCCTGAAAATATTTTGAATGTTTTTTTGTCAATAGAAAAGAATTGCTCAATATATTGATATCCTGTTTCTTCATTTAATGATGCGCTTGTGCCTATACATCTTAACTGATTAGGTTTTTCTGTTAATCCAAGTCTATTAATTAAATTTCTTATAATTAATGCTACTTCAGTGCCGCCAGTACCTCTGTAACTGTGTAATTCATCAACTACAAGTGTAAATATATTTTTTTCAGATTTTTCTAACCATTTTTTTGTTTTTTCAAAAATTTCGTTTTCATTTTCTCTTAGTAACATTACATTAAGCATTGATGTGTTTGTTATAAGAAAATCTGGTGGGCTCTCAATCATGTCCCACCTTGAAATCATTTCTCCACATCTTGGGTCAGGAAACTGAGATTTAATAGATAAAGATTTTTCTTCTAACTTTCTCGACTCTAAATCCATCTCCCTTATTATTTCTGCAGTCTTTTTTATTTTATTTCGATCCAATTTATTTCCCTTTTTGGGGTAATACATGCCCCCTGGTGTATGACCAGTATATCTTCCAAAGTAGAATAATGGATTACCGTTATTTATTTTCTTAGCTCTAAATGCCGCTTGTCTAATTCTTGATAATTGGTCCTCTACAAGCGCATTAGTTGGGTATAAAATTATTGATTTTAAGCTTGCTTCATAACTATCATTAGTTTTTTTTCTAAGTCCTGTCCAAACATTAGAATTTTTTTCTGGAGGACTGTTCCACCAATCATTTATTTTAGGTGCTTCCTTTCCCAGTCTCTCTTTAATAACTCTTGCTATTATTGGCAATAAAAATGATTCGGTTTTACCAGATCCTGTTCCGGATGTGACAACTAAATTACATTCTTGGGAATCTCTCAATGACCTCTCTAAAGACTCTGCCTGATGTGTTCTTAACTTTGTATTTTCATTAGCTTCATCACCAAATACAATTTTTGCCAGTTTATTTGCAGTATCATCATCAAAATTTTTTAATGTATTTTTTATAGCTTTGGTTGCTGGGTATGGAGGAATCAATTCTATAAGAGCATCTTGTGATAATATCTCTTTACTCTCTAGAAGCTTATTTCTTTCCGCTAACAGTTCTGGCTGCTTAATCCAAAATTGAGTGTTGTAGTATTTTTTATACGCTTCCTCAATATAATTTTTAATATTTGTTGTGTTCATATTTATTCGTATAATTTTTTCATTAATAATAAACCTAAAGTGGGCGGTATATTTTTATAAATTTTTTTTCCATCTTGGATTGATGGTAATAAACCAGTTTCAGCAAATAAAGCTCTTTTATATATTCCTGGTGGCTCAGCATTAATAAAACATCTGAATTCTTTTTTGCCCTCATCATATTCATGAATAATTTTATTGCCATCTAGAGCGGCCTTCGTTTTTACAATATCATGTGGAGCATATATTAGATTTTCTCCATTGAAATAATAATTTTTAGCAATGCCACCGATCTCTCTATATGACCCTTTCTGGTTTATTAAAGAGCTTTCCCATTTACCATTATTAATATTAAATTTTTCGTACTTTACATTTATATCAACTTCTTTTGCATTTGTTTCATAAAATTTAAAATATTCTTTAAATGGTCTTAAATTTTGCATGATATTTATAGACGAATTTTTAGAGACGTTAATTTCCTCATCTATAATTTCATTCAAATTTCTCATCATATCTCTTAAACTAATTTCATTTATTACACATTCTGAAGACCATGAAATTTTTCTTGGCGCAAGATTTTGCTCCTGCTCATTTATTTTCCAAGAATATTTTTTTGAAAATTTATCATCTAATAAATTTATAATATTATTACTTCTAAAGCCAGATAAGAATATTTCATCGTCTTTAATGTTTAGTACTATGGGTGATACTTTCCATTGTTTTACTGACATATTTTTATCTTTTTCAACATCTATATGCCCAAGGTTTATTAGGTTTTCTATTATTATTTTTACATCTAAAGGTTTATTAAAGGCTTGGCTAATTATTCTTTTAAGGGATTCACCATTGCCTCCCCAAAGATAGCATAAGCCATCAAAAACGTGATCGATTGATATATTGTTTGCCTTTTTATATTCTCTATTTTTAATAAAATTTGATGCAAGGTTTTTTTTTCTGTTTTCTAAATCTACCGATAGTCTATTATTAAATTTATTTGGAATTTTCTTTTTTTGTTTACTCTTTTTTTTATATTTTAAAATATTATATGAATATCCACATTCTAAACAAATCATAGCATCAAGATTATCACCATATTTTTTTCGCTCTTTTTCCTCTTCTTCTTTTCTTTGAAGTTTGTTTTTAATTTTACTAAAATCACTTGGTATTCTCCAACTTATATGTCCACGACTTACACAGTTATCATCTGATTTTATATTTTTCTTATCATAACCATAGTCTTGATTTTTAATTGTTAAATTTTTAATATTGAAATTTATTTTATAATCTTTATATTTATTTAAAGTACTTAAATCCATGTTTTGTATTTCTAAATTACACAGGAAGCCTTGAAAGAAAGATGTGTTGCTGTCTTTAATATTCGCAGCAGAATATAAAGTTTTCGAAGATTGTAAATATCCTAGCTTATTATTTTTATTTATAATTGATTGTATTCTTGGTTTATTTGCCGATCTAAATTCAATATTTTTTTTTGTTCTTGAACTTGAGTTAATTTTAATTTCTAAATTTTTATTTTCTATATCATCTTTATATTTATTCAAGTCGTCTGGTTCTTTTAATGTTATTTGGCTATCTTCTTGCGTTTTTATTTTTGCTACAATCTCTTTTGATTTATCAATACTATAAATATTTGGTGGATTCTTTTCATGCCAGCGATGTTGTATTAATCTCAAGCCGCCTTCAATGATTATGTCCTCACTATTCTCGTTGGGTATCATTAATGCTATATTTTTAGCACTTATTGTATTATTTATTTCATCTATGCTTGGAGCTCTTTCAAATCTTACATTTATAAATAAATGCCAGTCTTCAATACTATTGGTGACGCTTAAATCTAACTCTCTATATTCACTTGATGAATAATCTTTTATAAATTTTTTTACTTCTTCGTATATACTTTTATGACATAAAACTCCTTGTCTTACGCCTAATGATGATGGCCGTTGATATGCAGATGGTATGATTTCGTTGTACATTCCGTTGTGCTCTGCGAGCATAATTATATTATTCGGCATATGGTTGAAATTAAATTCACCTAATGTTAACTCTATTGGTTTATGTAATAAATGAAGAATATTTATATTCTCATAAGGATAAATATATGAGAACTTATAATACTCGTCGAATTTTAAAAAAATATCAGCATCGTCAATAAGAATTTCTCTATTTAATTTATCTTTAAATTCTAATCTTGAATTATCTTTATTTGCAAAATTATTCGCTGCCATGTAAAAATCTATTTGTTCACCTTCTATTTCATCATCATAATTTATTACCCATGATAAATTTATATTTTGGTTTACTTCACAATGTTTAGGGGTATCTTTTTGATCTATTTTCCATTCTTCAAATTCAGCTATTGCTGTCTCACAAATTTTTTCTTGTATATCTGAACCCATATTCCAAAATTTTTTTATTTGCGCAGTACTTTCATTTTTTTGTATAATCCAATCTTGGAGACAAGCTTTTGCTATATCTTGAAATCTTGTATATACACTAATTTTATATGTTGGATTTTCAAAAATCTTTCTTAAACATTTTCTATCAGCGTCTCTTAGTAATGCTTGGGATTCTGCATAACTTACTTTATTCCTATTTGAAAATATTGGTGCCGCTGTGGGAGTACCATAAATGTGGTCATTGTTATCTAGCCATTGATTTAAAGTTTCCCATAATAATTCTGCATCTTTATGATAACTTTTTTGTAAATTACGCTTATTTGCTTCACTAGTAATATTTAGCATATCTTCTAGGGGTTTATAATAATTTGTTGGAGCTCTGTCTTCACTTGCATTCATGCTTTCAGCAGCATTTGAAAATGCAGCTAATAAAGCAATTACTGGTGGGTGGTTAGATTCAAGATAGTAATGCGGGTCTTGTTTTAAAATTTCGTATTTTTTGTTATCTGGATTTTTCCAATTTTCTGCTCTAATTCTATGTAAGATAAATACGCCGTTCTTCCAATTTTCATCATGGTCTAATCTTAGGGTGCTTTTTATGATTTTTCCTAAATCTTCAAAAAGCTCTTTTTTGGATTTATATTTTTCGTCACTTGCTTTTTTTATCGCCTCATCATCGATGTCAGCCCAATCCATATAGACTGGTTTTTCGCCTGCACTTTCATTAAAAAATATTTTTTTTACAATTGAGTTTAATTTATCGTATTCTTTAAATGCTGTACTTTCATATGAAGTTTCGTTCATATTGATATGACTTTATTTTTATTGTTCTTATTATTATTTATAGCATAAATCAATCTATTGTCATAAATTATTTCGATTGTAATTAATTGTTATTATTGGCTTTATTACATCAAAAAACTTGCTGGAGCTCTTCTTGCGCACTTTTTTTCTCGAGCGTTTCTTTTAATAATTCTTCTTGGCTTCCCCATTTATTATCAAATGCTTTTGGAGATTGGTGGTAAGATTCTTCACTGTTTCGATGATGATGTGGGCAAAGTGGGATCACTTCATAATTGGTAGCCTTTTTCCCCATGCCAGTGTTACTAATAATATGGTGCAATTCTGCAGGGCTGCCTGGGTAGCCCATCTTGTCACAAACAATACAACCTAAATCTGCGACTGCTCTCATGTGTAATTTTTCATCCTTCGTTTTTGCTTTTTTAGCCATGTTTCGCCCCCT
>MDSV01174847.1_pt1 | contig 14448 bp, 22 predicted proteins | sample 810851 | NCBI WGS metagenome assembly MDSV01 (sample SAMN05326640, study PRJNA326480) | marine metagenome | isolation source: seawater | place: Atlantic Ocean: North East | collected 2012 | reverse complement strand
TAGTCCGGCATATCAATATCAAGTGAGGTAATTATTTTTACCTTCATTGCATTTTCAAATCTATTGTATAAATCTTCGTTAGCGCCACCAAAAAGATTTAGTGCGCCACTAAAGTTTACTCCATGCTCAACAAATAATTCTTCATCTAAGTTATTACATTTATGACTTATCTTTTCATCTAAAAGTCCTGACCATTTTTGTGCATAACCATGAATATGTGACTTTGCATTTACTGGTATATTTGTAACTGGGTTAACTATCATAATAAATATTCCTTCATTTTTTAAAAAATTCTGGTACTTTAAAATCGCTGTCTGGAAGTTCTGTGTCTAATAACCTCCAACCAATCTTATATGGGTTATATTGATAAACTTCTAAACCAGCTTCTTCCATATATTCAACTGCTTTTTTACATCCTTCTATCCATTCTTCTTTTGCAGTTTCAACTTCTGGCATAACTACTCTTGCTACACCGACTTGTACTAAACCTTTCCAACACTCATCACAAGTAGGTAAACCAGCTATATAAACAGTAGAGCCTTCTAATGATTGTCCGTGTCGACATGCATTATAAATCATATTTTTTTCAGCATGTATTGTTTTTTTCAGTTTGATTTCTCTGTCTTCGTAATCTGCTTTATTATCAGATATACCGATAGGAAAACCATTGTATCCAGTTGCAATAACTCTACGATCTTTAACTGCTATACAACCAACTTGCGTAGATGGATCTTTTGACCAATGACTAATAAATAAAGCAAGGTTTTTAAATCTTAAATCCCATTTGTCTTTCATATTACCATCCTATATTTTCCCATGGCACATCTTTATCTCCAAAGTGACCATATACACAGTTCTCTTTATATTTAGTAAAATTAAATAAGTCAAATCTATCAATGATTCCTTTTGGAGTTAAATCAATATTTTCTAAAATATATTTTTGTATAGATCGGTCATGTCCATTTGAATTTACATAAACACTTGTTGGCTCTTTAACACCGATAGTATATGATAATTGTATCTGACACAAATCAGCCATATTATCAGCGACTACATTTTTCGCTAACCATCGTGCCATGTAAGTTGCACTACGATCTACCTTTGTTGGATCTTTACCACTAAATGCTCCACCACCATGAGGTGCATATCCGCCGTATGTATCTACGATAATTTTTCTGCCAGTTAAACCCGTATCACCGTCAGGCCCGCCAACAACAAAGTTGCCAGTAGGATTTAAATGGAATACAGTTTTATTATCTATTAGACCGCCTAACGTATGAAAAGCGACCGTTTGACATATTCTTTTTGCATTTTCTACTTGTTGTTCTGCATGTTGACTACTAACTACAACTTGATCTATACGACTTACTTTTCCTCCTTCATACTGAACACTTACTTGTGACTTTGCATCAGGTTCTAATATTGAATTAGTTCTAGCTGCTTTTAGATTTTTCAATATCTCGTGACTATAGTATATTGGAGCAGGAAGGAAAGCATCATTATCATTACACGCATATCCAAACATAATGCCTTGATCGCCAGCACCAAAGTCGTCAGTACCTAGTGCGATGTCCGTGCTTTGCGAATGAATTTTGTTTGTGATACTTAATTTATCCCAATGAAATCCTTCTTGTTCATAACCAATTTCTTGCACAGTGTTTTTAATAATTTCTTCAACATTATCCACATTAAAGTTTTTTGTTTCACCAGACACTGTAACATGATTCGTAGTAACTAATGTCTCTATTGCAACACGAGTAGTCTCATCGCCGTTTTTTATTCCTGCGTCTACTAATGCATCTGAAATTTGATCTGCTACTTTGTCTGGATGTCCATCACTCACAGATTCACTTGTAAAAATATAATCGTCTATCATAGTTCAAACCACTCCGGTCTACTTGCTTCTAAAAAATTTGCTTTCATCCATGCTTCGATATGTTCGAAATGTCTTTCATAAACATGGAATGAACCTACATTCCAATAAATTGGTCCAGCTTCATAACGAATTTCTGTATCTGTTTCTAAGTCATCAAGAAGTTTATCTCTTACGTGCTTTTGCCAAGCTAAATCGTTGTTATAACCAAACACTGCATCGTTGGACCTCATGTAAACAGACGTAATTAGTTTATTGTCACGAATAAAATATTGAACATTATTCGTACATATAAAATCATTCATACCATCTGTGTAATAGTCTTGCCATATTGAAGGCCTCGTATATATCATGTTTGCCCGACGCGAGTCTGGGTTTTCACCAAGCTCGATAAGCACGTTATCGTATTGCGACCAGTTATCATTTGACCATATTATGTAACCATAATTAGAATTAATTACACCTAAATTAGATGCAACTTCTTTCCATATCTTTGGTGTTTCGCCTGGAATGTCTTGCACCATTAAAGACTGTGATTTATACCATTCTAATTCACGTTCGATATAGTCTTGATTTGGTTTACGAAAAATATAATCTTCATCTGCGATGAAAGATGCGTTGATAAGTTCAAGAGTTTTACATCCTGTTTTATCAGTAACATGACTACAATCCTCATGTTTATTTGCAAGTTTCCATCTAATGTCTTCTACTTTTACCAACGTCTACCTCCAGATCTAAAGCTTTGAAATATTTGATTTTGTTTACGCTTACGTTCTTGTTCTGCTTCTCTTTGAAAAATATCTGTATAACCACCATTTTGTATTTTACGAATACGATTCGATCTCACTTCACATGTTGCTGCTTTCATTTTCTCCTTCGTCTTGAATTCTTTTTATCTTTACGAACTTCACTAGGTTTTTTGTAATAACGACGGTCACGAAAATCTTTTAGTATATTTTCTTTATCTAATTTACGTTTAAGTCGGCGCAACGCTTTGTCTGCATTTTCACCTCTTTTTAATCTGACCTCAACCGTCGTTTGTCTCATGCTTTATTCTCCTACCTAAGAAGTCTTTTGAACCATCTTGGCCATCGATACCATTACGAAGATATGCTACAACAAAAGATGAATAGTTAATCATGTCTTTTGCTGAATCTTCTAGCGACTCAAAGTTAGGATTATAATCTATGTCGTTTTCCATAGCTTCTACTACAGAATACATGCGAAGCATTTTACCCCACATAATATCTAGTAGAGTTGCAACGCCACGAGTATAATACATTTCTTGTCTTACTCGGCTGTCTGGATTGTTATAGTCTTGAGACTTTTTGATTTGTAACTCTGCACATTCTTGCAGAACTTTTATTGATTCTTTTTGTGTATTTTTTTCGTCAACCATGTTATATATACTACCCTATTTTAAGTTAAAAGTAAATAAAAAAATTAAATAAATTTGCGTCCATCCCAAGTCAATATCTTGTATAAAGAATAATCTTCTGATTCCTTTGGATTGATAAAGAGATAAACAATATCGGAGAAGTTTCTCCAGTTATCTTTTGTTTTTCGGGCTTCGTTACATGCAGGTATTGTATACTTATCTGCAGTCCATGTGCTAGTAGTTACTTTGACTTCTACAGAAGCACCGCTAGGATCAAACACGTCCTTAAATGGACGGTCGTCATTTTTAAAATTTTGTTTTTCTATAAGATAATGTTCAGCTGCATTGCCGCGTCTACAATCTTCTAGAAGTTTTTCATATGTTCTTCCATGTACTTGTGGACCTTTACCGTCCATCCATACTCCGTCTGCTTCTTCTTTTGACTTTTTATCTAGAGCTTCTTGGTCCAGATCTTTTATATTGAAGTTCCATTCATCATCTGTTAGTTGATCTAACATATCATCATCTACGTACATTATATATTATCCTCATACTGTATGGCACACGCCAAGTTTATTGTAAACATATTGCACACATTTAGCTTGCGCAATACAATCTTCTGCTGCATCATGTGCGTTAAAATCAATTTTATTTTTTATATCTTCTGCTAAAAGCCCTGTGACTGTTCTTGCGTCACGCTGATTCCAAAACTTCCACGGTATTTGTCTATCATATTGTCTATATAGACTATCTACAATAGGGAAATCAAATGATGGTCCTTGACACCAGACACGATGCGTATCTGCAGCCCATGCTGATAATTTATTTAAAGCTTCGCCAACATCTATCCTACCTTCAGGACTAAATGCTTTTGATTTTACACTTTCTTCTTGTTGTCCCCACCAGGCAAGAGTTCGTTCATCTGTTACTCTACCTTTTTCTATCTGTGAATCAACATCTAATTTAACATGAAACTTGCTGTCAATATCATTTGTGAATGGGTTAAACTTTACGGCACCTATAGTTAGTACGACTGCATTCCAGTCTACGGCTAAGGTCTCTACATCGATCATAGCGTTCTTAATTTTCATATGTATATATTATCACGAATAAGAGGAAAAGTACATACTATTTTTATAGTATTTTATTTTAGCGGTCCAGTTGTTTTATGGCTGACATTACGTCTGCATGTTATGCAAGGTGAGCCTTCTCTGAAGTTTGCTGTATTTACTTCTTTTTTAAATCCTTGATAGTAATCACTTCCATAATTTAAAAATAAGTTTGGTTCTTTTCGTAAGTCACCTACTATCCAGTCCCGATGAATTTCTGGAGCTAACATATCACAACAAATAGTCATACTGCCATCATAGTCGACATAAATCCCGCTATCAAATTTAGTGCAAGGATCCGTTCTTTTGTACTCAATTTCAGCACCAGGAGTTGACGTTATAGACCCAGCTCGATTAACACCTATCTCCCAAAAGTTTTGTGCATATATAGTTGACTTAAGTTCAGGTATTTTATATCTAATATAATTTTTATTTTTTTCTGCTAAAATATCATATTCTTCTTCGGTAATTACTTTGTCTATTTTTATTTTCCTTAAGATAAGATTCATTCGTTTAATCATTTCATCTTTATTAAACTCAGTTGAACCATTTTTTAGATATGACTGTAGAGAAAAACCATCAACACCTGCATCAAGAAGTTCATCGAGATATCTTCTATTTAAGTAATCACAATTTGTATTTAGGCGTATAGAAGCGTTAGGCAAATATTCTTTCATTTGTCTAACTCTTTTTATAATGTAATCTTTTTCAGATAGAGGTTCAAAGTATCTAGATAAATTTATTACTCCATCAAAATCAATAGATTTTAAATCTTCAAGTATGTTAAAAAATATATCGTCAGACATGTATTTAACCATTCTAGAATCATTTCTATTTACATCAAGTCTAGATAATGGACAGTAGTCACATGTTCTATTACAATAATTGTGTAGGCCAATTTCCACACTCTTTATCGTATTTTTAAATAATATTTTAGACTCTTCTAGCGTCATATTCTTTTATCAATTCTGCAATTTTTGTTTTACCGGCTGGTCCGGTCCAATGTATTATTCTTTTATCAGATATATCATTTCCTCTTGCAAGAGCAATCCTCAACCAGTTATATTCTTCTGGTATTAATGAAATTAAATCTTGTTTCTTTTTGACTATATCCCAAAGTATTTCTTGGTCTCCGCGGTTTTTAGGTTCTTTACACGCTTCAGCCCATTCTATTAAAATATCAGGTTTGTCCTCTGTTGCAAATACGCCGGTTTGGAACTTACAACCCCAAGAGTGATAGTTATCAGGTGCGGTAGAGAGTTTATTCGGTTTAACATATTCAAATATGTCTGATATATCTCCTACTACTTCACAATCAATATCTATCCAGCACTTGTATTTATATTTAGAGTCTATCAATGTTTGCGGTTTGAAGAACCAGCTTATATCGTGTTTCTTTTCATATTTAATAAACTCATCTGAAACATTCTCAGCCCAATAAGACCAGTCATAACTCATGCCAAAATCACAAATTGTTATGTTAATACCAGGAAAATATTTTTTTACGTTATGCATCCACCAAGGTAGATAGTGCTGATATTTTTTATCTGTTCCAGTGATAATTGTTTTATCTGAAATATTCATACGCTGTACCATTTTCTATTTCTTCTAAAGTAAATTGATTTTCTTTCATTGATGCATACCAATTATTTATGTCAGGTTTATTTAATTTATTTATGTCTTTAGACATTATTGGTCTACACACATGTTTTTTATCACATATTACGGGTATGCCTTCTAATACTGCATCTATTGCAGCAAGACTCATGTTAGTAACAAGACAGTAAGCATTTGTCAAATCACTCTTAATATCTGTTCCCCACCATTGATTACCAGGCCTAGGTTTATTTCTTACTCGTATTTGTTTATTAGTTTGTTTACCTAATCTAGAAATAACAGTTTCGATCCACTGTGATTGTGTCATTCCATACAAGTATCTTGTAACAGTTTCTGATGATGGTGTAACTAATATGTGTCCATTAGGATTATTATTCCAGACATGTTGACAAAGTTTAAGATTTTCTTTTGCTGGTTTCATATCTACTGAATGTAAAGATCCTTTGCAAATTCTAAAGTATGTATTATCATAATCTATTATTTTTGGTTTTGGATATCTCTTAATTTGTGAAGTTATATATCCTGTGTCTATAAACCACCAGTCTTCACCTTTTTTCTTTACATCTTTTATTTTTCTAACGTTATCCGCACCTAGGCCCCAAAAAAAATGTGTGACTTTACCATCATCTTTCCAACCTTTTTTTATTGCAGGATATATTTGTTTGGACAAACAGTGAGGCCAATTTATATTATGAGTAATAATCATTGTCTTACTAACCAATCCCACGCTATACCTGATATTATTTCACCAATCGTAAATTGATTTAATAATAATGTTTCAATCCATTTTTCTCTGTTGTCTGCATACAATGGATTTTCTATTTGACTTAGATCAGTTCTAGATACAGGAGCCGCCATTGAAAGCGGATCACAAAACGATGGAATACCCATCATTACAGAATCTATTGCAACTTTGGAGCACATTGTTACACAAGCGTGTGCACCTTGTATATCGTCTGCAAATGGTATGTGTTCGTCTTTTAAATTTGGTTTAATTCTAATTACTATTTTTCTATCGGTATATTTTTTTAATTCTAAAACAGTTTTTTGTATCCAGCTTTCTACGTCATCAGGAGTTGCGTGTAGAGGATGATCTTTATATAAATCTTTGTATTTAGAATTAGTAAGTATTGGTGCTGTAGGACATACTAAAATATGACCACCTTCTTTTTGCCACTTATGAACACCAGCCATTGCAATGGATTTACGTTTATTAAGTCTATATTTGTCAACACCTGTTAGATCACATTTATATAACTCATTTTGAAAAAATTTATTTTTAGTTATGCGTGTAACATATGTTGATTTTACAAATCCTCGTCCGCGTCCTATACCTCTTTGTCTATGTTTTTGATAATCGATGCCTGTATATTTTTTCAAAAATGATAATCTATCATCTTCTTTATAATGAGTACTATTCTCCATTAAATAATCATTATCACAAAAATAAAAGTTATTTCCACTTGCTTTTGCAGTATTCATTGCTTTAAGCGACTCTGGTCCTAAACCACGAATTACAAGTTCATATTTTTCTTCATTTGAAATTAAATTAGAGTCTTTGTAATAAGTATTAGCTATATGTGTATTTGCTTGCCAGGGATTATTACGATTAAATATGCCTTCAATAAAACTGTTGATAGTTATAATATCTTTTTCTCTTGCATTGATGTGGTCATTATTAAATTTTCCTCTTGTATGACCAAATCCAAGATGTGAAGGCCTTACATTGTTAGATAGTATTCGAGCCGTTTCACTTTCGGGCCTAAGCTCTCCTTTTTTTAAACCACCAGAAGGTGTCCAGCACCGTGACTCTATTAGTCCATAATAATTCATATTAGTCTGTTTGTAGATTTGCTAAAGCAAATGAACTTCTAATGCTTTTTATTTCGTTATGGTATACACGAGGATTATAAATATTTTGATCTACATTTGTTTCAGGAGAATATATAGCACATAACTTACTATCTAATTTTGTATAGAATCCTAAATCAGATATCCATGCATCTAACATTTCAAACTCTTCATTTTTTTCTGTAATTATCCATGGTTTGCAGCGTTTTATTGTTTCAACTGCGCCTTTTAAAACAGGAAATTCATAACCTTCTACATCAATTTTAATTAGATCGCATTCGTCAAGCTCTAAACTATCGATAGTTATAACCTCTGCTGTAAAATCATTCTCTTTAGATTCTTCTCTACCAGAAAGTTCTGCAATTTTAATACCGCCACAATTTTTAAAAGTGTCATGGAACTCAGCACTTTCTATATGATTTTCACCAACAGCTTTTTCTATTAGCTCGATATTAGATATACCCGCAATATTCATTTTTAATGCTTCTAAGTTTCTAGGAGCAGGTTCGAATGTAATTACCTTTTTAAAATGATCAGACATGGGTTTTGCCCATATACCAATGTTTCCTCCTACATCTAACATAACTTCTTTTTTAGTTACGTGTCTAGTTAAGTATTTTCTAAAGTGTCTTTCATATCCTACCGTATCTGTTTCTTTAGATTCTGGCGGCACACCTTGTCCTATTTTTTTAGTTATCATTTTATCATTTGTCGGAACCATCCAACCATTTACTTCTTTTAATCCTTCACTCATTTTTATCCTCTTGATTTAATTTCACCCTTTATCGCTGTAAATAATTTATACCAAAAACCATTCAATATCTCTGGTGTTTTAAATTGCATACAACACAAATATAATAGATGGTCTCTTATTTTATTTATTTCCGGAAAATATGGATTTTCAACATTTTCAATTTTTGTTTCACTGAGATATGAACCTGCATTTTCACCTAAACAAATACATGGTATACCCATAACTACAGACTCTATCGAAGCTATACTATTATAGGTTACAACACAATGATACTTACCTGTTTTTAATTCATTATATAATGGATTTACTCTACGGTCAAGTATCGGTGGTTTTTCTCTGATAACTATTTCTTTATCAGTGTGAGCTCTTAACTCTCTTATAAAATCTTCTTTCCACTGTTTAATATAAGTCCCCTTTGGATTTTTAAGTTGTGTTTTATCCCATGATTTACCAAGTGTTATTCCCTTATACCATAATATTACTTTTTCGCTTGGCACGACTAATAAAATTTTATCTCCTCTATTTATTTTTTCGCCATGGTTTAATTTAAAGTCATCAAAGCTTTGGCCAGTATGTTTTCTAAATCTTTTTTTAAGTGCACTTTCATCGATAATAGCTTGAGTTCTTTTAAATACTTCGACTGCACTCATAGTACCTAAATCGTGCATTCCATTATAAACTATTCTTCGAAATTTCTTTCCTCCTGGATGTATCTCTTTTAAAGGCGGAAGATATTCTAAATAACCGCTATCCGTATACAGCCAGTTCATATTTGCTTTTATTACTTCTTTTATATAAGTTCCTTTATTAATTCCTCTAAACAAGTAAAGAATTTTTTTATTAGGCTTCCAAGTTTCTTTCTGTGCAAACTCACGATTTTCATATTGACTCAATACTGGTTTGTAGTCTAAAGTCTCATTAAGAAACTTAATATGTAAATACATAATAAATAGATCCCGATCAACCTTTTTTACATATTGTGCTGCCCATGCCAGAGCATACTCATATTCCTCAGTGCTTGTCGGATCAGGCGGCTGTACAGGCGGTAGACGTCTTTTTAGTTTTTTATTAATTTGTGACTCTAACAAATACTTTACGAAGAACTCAATATTTGGTCTCTTACTCTTTTCCAATATAGTCCCTTCTTCAATTCTTCTGTACTCCAATGTGCATAGGCATAGTCATGTAAGAATTGATTTCTATTTAAGTTAAAATTAGGATCTTCTATGTTTTTATATTCACCTGCTGACATTGCATACAGGAAACTTGATTCGTGTTCTACAAAAAGAGGAACACCTTCAATTATAGCGGACGCGCCGGCGGTTGAAGTAAACACAACAACAGCATGTGCTTGTTTTGTTCTTTCTATAAGATTAGGATATGTTCCGGTCGGTGATTCAATAGTAATTATGTCTTTATACTTCATTCTTCTTTTAGCTGCGTATTCATCTAATACTTGTTTATCTCTATTATATGTCGGATATCTAGATGCATGGTGTTGTCTTATAATTATAGGACGATTAGTATACTTTCTTATTTTGTTAGCGGTTTCTATCGCCCAATCTGCAGCGTTCCGGCCAAATGCTGAGTAACCACTCGATCCTCTGTTACAGCAAATATAAATAAAACCTTTTTCACAATTTGCATGTCTTTCTGGAAGAATATCTTTATAGGATTTTACTTTTATTTTCCATTCTTTTGCAAGTTGTTCCCAACGGTCACCCGGTGAGTTTTTATTAAAATACTGTGCTTTATCTGGGTATATATCGCCATAAGCTATTCTTACTCTTGAACACGCTTTATTATTATGAATTGCTTTTTCATAACAGCCTAATGGATTTGCATCAGTATACCAGATTTTACCATCTTTTTTATGTTTAGCTGTCAGTTCTTTTCTCAGACACGACCTTAAAGTTGTAGGATTAGGTGAGAAATGATATCCAAAAGAAAAAGAAAAGTCAGTATCATACACCTTAAAACGCTCACCTCTTCTAAAAAGTTCTCTTTGTTGAGGGGAACTCATACTTTTAACTAGAGTTAAGTCTATATCTGGATCTCGAGATAAAGGTTCTGCAAATGCTGTCATTATAGCAATTTTTTCTCTAGCTACTTTTGAATCATTTGGTAGTGTATTTAAATATACCGCAACCGATCGCATATTTTCATTTCTTTTGCGATTAGATTCTAAAACATCTTTAGTTATTATATCTTTTAAAGACACTATGACTCCTTTACATTAGTTTCTTTTCTTATACCTATCTGCATTGTTTCAGTATAATCATTAAACCAATCATCTGCATAGTCACAGTTTCCGTAACCTTCAAACCACGGACCACCTTCTGTGTAGTGAATATTTTTTACATCTGGTTTGCAATCATATTCATCAGCTAACCAGTTCCATTCTAAAGGTAAGTCACCAATTAAATCTTCAGACTCCAACCATTTAAACTGATGTAATTCTAAACCAGATGCACTATTTACATAATCAGGTGTAAGTGCTGAACACTTCTTACAGTTCATTAACATAAACGAAGACCAGTTCTTTTTAGGATAAACAGTTTGTACTTGTCCTAAGAATTTTACTTGACTCTTTGGAACATAATCGTGTTTACACACTTGTACTGCGTACTTATCGTCACGTAAACGCCATAGTTCTGCAATGTCTGCTTTCATTAGCTGATCGCAGTCCATAAATACTGCCCATCCTTGATAGTTCATCAAGTGCGGTATTATAAATCTACTAAAAGAAAACTCTGTAGATGAAAGATTATTTCTCTCACGCACAAACGTATCTTTTATGTTACCGAGATATATCGGCGTAATTGCAACTGGTTGTGTACTGTTTTTTAATATACTATATGATAATACATTAAAAGCAGCTTTTTCTTTTGTATCGTATCCAATAAATACATTAATCATTATATTTTCCTTCTATGTATATTTTCCTCAGAATAACCTCTTTTTTTAGGCTTATTCCCTTTTACGTGGTCATATATAGTTCCTAACGCGGATCTTGCTTGTACATGACCAACTCTTCCGTCACCAATATCATTATTAATAACGCCCTTTTCTTCAAATTGTTCTCTCACAATATCCCAGATGTAACTATCGTGTTGTTCCGGGACGGTATACATTAAATCTTTATCATACCAACGTTTCATTTCTTTTAAAAAGTTTTTTGTTTCTTTATGTTTTAAATTGAAGTATAAAAAACCAGCTTCCATGTGGTATGTTTTACCTCTACCCATGTATGTCATCATTGTATCATTTTTTATAATATCATTTTCTATAAACCAATTTTCATCTACCTTTTTAAAAAATACGCTGTCGGCATCAATACATATTACGCCGTCATATCCTTTACAAGTTAATACAAAATGAATATATGAATATACTTTATACGAAAATCTAACTGCTTCGTGTCTGAACTCTTTATAGTTCGGATGATAGTTTTCAAAACCAGGTGGCGGAGCAATGGGTTTATCTTTGTTTCTGTCAACAAAAGCTTTACATTCAGGATACTCCTTAAATATATTGCGTAATGTTAATCGATGCTCGTTACCTTTTTCAATACTAACTGGAAATGTTTCTTCACTATATACATACAAATCAAATGGCCAATTTGTAAAATATGACTTTAAAAAATTATGTGCGTATTGGTCATATAGTTTTTTATTAAATGTTGTAACTACAGCTATTTTCATTTAGGAATCTCCGCATGTGGTATGTTAGTAAATTTTTTAACTAATTCTCTGTCATTAATCGTATTAATTAAATATCCTTCAATATGAGTATAACCATTTTGTTTAGCGTACCATACTCTTTTATTTCCAACATGTACATATAAACCTGATATAACTTCGCCGTTTTCGTCAATATGATGAGGGTTTTTAAACTCACCATCTTTTTTAAGTAATAATCTATCTTTTACCCATTGAGGTTTGGCTGAACTAACTGCAATAGGAAACATCATTCCTTTATTATCAAAGCTTTCCTTGTAACCAAATTGATTCGATCTATTATTAATCCATTCATCAGATGGAATAATTCTTAGATGTTCTACTCTGAAAGTAAATCTGTCTAAGTAAGAAAGTTTTTCAGGCCATGTTTTAGGTGATAGCATTTCCATTATGTGTACCACCTTTGCTCATAAGGAGCTCTAAAACATTTTTGCATTTTATGTGCTTGTTTATAACTTTTCATTATAGCACAATCAATGTGTGTATATCCAAGTTCTTCAGCAATACGTAAACGTTGAGAACCACCCCAACAGACTAATTGTGGTGTAGTAAGTTCTTTTGTATCTGGATCAAATGGAAGATCACATAACTTTCTCTTCCAAATTCTTTTTTGTTCGAGCACTTCACCATAATTTGATTTAATTACCATGATAGGATAAACTAAACCATTCTTTTTAATGTCTTCCATTACTGGTGCGTAAAAAGGTTTGCCGCGGTGAGTGACACATTTGGGAACTGATGCCCAAATATCTTTGATTGGAAGTTGTTCTATCTTATGTTTACCTTTTAGCTTTTTACTTTCGCCAATGTAAATATAACCTTGAACATGATACTGTGATTTCAATACTTTCATAATATATCCTACTAGTATTTATCACTTGCGAGCACAAAATCTAACGCTCTTTGTGATTCTTTTTCAATTGGTCTGTTTTTATACCAACCGCCTGTTTCTAAATCTATCTGTCTACACAAGATTGCAATCTCTGTAGCTGTTATAGGATATTTATAACGTATTGCATTACCTCCAATTGATATCATTATTTGATACATCTTATGATACCAACCAGTATCTGTAATATTTCTGTATTCATCAACTAACTTTTTATTTACGAACTTACAATCTTGATAAGAAGACCACGTATAATCTGTATTTGTAAGACTATCTTTACGATGTTGTAGTATTGCCTTTTGCATTTCTAATGGTAGCTTAGATAAAAACGTACCACTATTATCTACATACTCATGTTTATTCATAAGTGTTTGCGGATCTAGTTTTGATCCTGTATTTTCAAAACAAAAATTATATGCGTTAGGATATTGTGCAGGTATATAATACATACGAGATAAATCTTTTGTTTGTGGATCACCTATGGAGTTGAACTCTTTGTTTAATGCAAACCAAAAATGTTTTATCTTTTCGTTTTCTACGTCTGCGCTTAACTCAAATACGATTCTAAACTTTGGCTTTTGTTTTGTTGATGAAGCAGTTGAGTAACACACATAAGAGTAGTCACTAAATTGTTTTACAGCTTCTTTGAAAGGCACATCATATTCATCAACATCTAACGCACACCACCCTGCCCATTTAATTACATTAGCATTTGCTCGGGTTGTACCTTCATCGTAAATTGCAGGAGTAATGAGTGGAGAAGCTTTGCGGTTACTTTTTTCACCTTTGCGTGGCTTGTAACCAGGTTTTTTTGACATGTTAAATAGTGCAGCTTTAAAACTATCCCAATCCTTAAAAGAAAACTTTCTATGTGTTTTGTTATCATATACAGATGGAAATGCTGTAAACTCTACCATTTCAAATCTTTCCGTTTATCACCGTCATCTTCTTCAAATATCTCTACCGCAACTAGTGTCATCACAGGTACTACTACTATAAAAAAGATACCTAATAATAAATCTATTGTACTCGCGTCCATACCACCAACCAACAAATTAACATTATCATTAATGCAAAGTTAGCCCAAGATAGAAATAATATCATACTTACTTGAGCTTTATCATGTTGTCCTATAAACGGTGTACCCATTATAAATCCTTTAATTTTCCATGATTATCTATGTGAATTGGTGGTGCCCAACCTTTAGGTTTGACTAAATCTGGTAGACCAAACGGAT
>MDSV01125293.1_pt1 | contig 14453 bp, 15 predicted proteins | sample 810851 | NCBI WGS metagenome assembly MDSV01 (sample SAMN05326640, study PRJNA326480) | marine metagenome | isolation source: seawater | place: Atlantic Ocean: North East | collected 2012 | reverse complement strand
TTAATCAGAAACGTAAAAAAAAATGAGCCATTAACAATGTATAGTTTAACCTAATGTATTACTATTCATTTAATCAGAAATTCAAAGAAACCGTCAAAATAAAAAAAAATAAAATTGCTATAAAAATAAATAATCAAGATTTTTACTCTTTTAAAAAATTAGATTATGTTTCTAATTGTATAGCAAGTGAAATTTTAAAAAAAAAAATTAAGATAAACGATGTTATAGTTATAAATGCAGAAAAAAAATTAGAGACTTATTCAGCTATAATTGCTTGTTTAAAAATTGGATGCCCTTACGTTTTGATAGATTTTTCTCAACCTATCACTAGAGTTAAAAAAATTTTGTTAAGAACTAATTCTAAAATTTGTTTATCATTCAAAGATAGGAATAATTTTATTAATAAATTATTTAAAACTACAATTGATCTTAATAAATTGAATTTAAAAAATCAAAATTTTAATGAAGTAGAAAACAGGCAAAATAAAGTTGTTTCATCAACACCAGCATATATAATGTTTACATCCGGTTCGACTGGATTTCCTAAGGGTGCAATAATTACTCATCAAAATATATTAAATTTTTCGTCATGGGCAAAAGAAGAGTATGTACTAGATTCCAAAGATATTATAACAAACGTCAATCCATTATATTTTGATAACTCAGTTTTTGATATTTATTCAAGTATTTTAAACGGTATTCAGTTAATTATATTCAATCAATTGGAAATTTCAGACCCACAAAATTTAATTAAAAAACTTCTAGAAAATAAGTGTAGTGTATGGTTCTCAACACCTTCTTTATTGATATATCTTATCAATTATAAAATTATTACTAAAAAAAATTTTAGATATTTAAAAAAGATTATTTTCGGTGGAGAAGGTTTCCCAAAAAATAAATTAAAGGATCTAATATCTATTTTGGGAAAAAAAAAGAAATTTTATAATGTTTATGGACCAACTGAATGTACATGCATTTGTTCATCTCACGAAATTACAACAAGAGATTTTAATACTAAGTCAAACTATATTACTCTTGGAAAAATTTCAAAAAACTTTCAATTTGAAATTATTAACTCTAAATTAGAGAGAGTTAAAAAAGGTGAAGTTGGTGAATTGTTACTATTGGGTCCAAATGTAAGTTTAGGTTATATAGGCCAAAAAGACTTAACAAATGAAAAATTTATTCAAAACCCATTTAATAAAAATTTTCGAGATATTGGTTACAAGACTGGAGACTATGTTCTTGAAGAAAAAAAAAGTAAAAAATTATTTTTTATTGGAAGGGAAGATAGTCAAATAAAACATATGGGGTATCGAATTGAGTTAAATGAGATAGAAATAGAGATAAATAATATTAAAAATATAAAAGAGGCAGTGGTTTTTTATAAAAAAGAGACTAACAGTGGTAAGATAATTTCAGTTATTGCTTGTAGTGAGCTAGATAAAAAAGAGTACATTTATAGTCACCTAAAAAAAACACTACCAATTTACATGATACCATCTAAAATTTTTTTATTAAAAAATTTACCAAAAAATAAGAATGGAAAAATCGATAGAAAAAAAATAAAAGAAATCTATGAAAAAAGATAATTTAATAAAAGATCTTGCTAAAATCTTTGATGAAAAAGAGTCAAAGTTTGTCCCAAAACTTAAATTTAAAGATTTAAGAAATTGGGACTCATTAAAACAAATGGAATTGATAATTTTTTCAGAAAAGGTGCTTAAAAAAAAACTTAAATTAAATGATATCTTACGTTTAAAGAATTTTTCTGATTTAACTAAACTTTTAAAAGTAAAATAAAGTATTTATGAAACAAAATATAATAGTAACAGGTGCAGCAGGAAATTTGGGCGAAGCTATTGTAAAAAATTTAATTAAAAAAAATTTTAAGATTATATGTTTCGATAATGATAAAAAAAAATTATCTGAACTCAAAAAGAAATATAAAAAAATTGACGGATATATAGTTGACTTAAAAAGTGAGAAAAAATTGGTAATGACTTTTAAAAAGATTTTTAGAAAATATAGAAAAATTGATGTTTTAATAAATAATGCAGGATTTATTACCAATTCTTTAATTGTGTCATTAGATGAAAAAGGCTTAAAAAGACATTCGTATAATTTATGGAAAAAAACAATTTTAAATAATTTAGACTCAACTTTCTTAACATCGTCTTTTGTTATTCAAAATATGATTTCAAATAGAAATGAGGGGTTAATAATTAATATAAGCTCAATATCTGCAAAAGGTAATATTGGCCAATCAGCTTATTCAGCAGCTAAATCAGGAGTAGATGCTTTAACAAAAACTTGGTCAAAGGAACTAAGTAAATTTAAGATTAGAGTTGCAGGGATATCGCCAGGTTTTATTGAAACAATTAGTACAAAAAAAGCAGTAAGTAAAAAGGTAATAGATAAACTTAAAGAAAATACACCTTCACGAAGACTTGGAAAAAAGTCGGAATTTATTCAAGCAATTAATTTCATTATTAATAACAAGTTCTTCAATGGAAAAATTTTAGAAATAGATGGAGGACTTAATATTTGAGCAATCTCGAGGATCGATTTTTAAATTTTAAAAGATCAATTTTAGATCACCAAAATATTTATGGTTCCTACTGGAACTTAGCCAAAGAAACTTTTGATGTGAGTTTTAAAGATGGCGAATACAAAAGTTTGGGAAAAAGAAATTATCTTCCTGAAATATATAATCGTCAAATGGGCCAGGATGACTTATTGGATATAAATTTTGAGTCTCAAGAAAATAAAAAAATTATTCAACTTGGGGAAAAAAAATTGTGTCTTAAAAAAAGTACTGGAAATGCAAGTATAATATATGATCAAGAATATTTCACACTTATTTCAAAATATCTAAAAAAAGATGATGTTGTTTGTGAAGTTGGATCTGGTGGCGGCTTATTAGCAGCATTAATCCATGAAAAAAAAAAAACAATTAATGTTTTAATTGATATTCCAAATGTAATACTTTCTTCTATTAGTTTGATGTTTGCTTTATTTCCAAATTGTAAATACTTACTTCCTAATGAGATTGGCAAAATGTCAGATTTAGATTTAAAATCATACGATTTCATTTTCTTATCTCCAAATCAAATTGATCTAATACCTGATAAAAGTTTCAATTTTTGTCTTAATAATCAATCTTTTATGGAAATGGACATGAAAGAAGTAAATGAATATTTAGAATTTTTTAATAGAACAACTAAAAATCAAGGCTATTTCTTTTGTTCCAATAGAACAAGAAAAAGACATTATTTTTTTAATTATAATTTCCATTTATTAAAGAACTTTAAAAAAATTTTTATTAAAAAAAGCGATTATTTTTTTGCAAATAAAGAATTAAGTTCTATGATAAATTTTTTAGCATTCAAAGACGAAAAACTGAAAAAAAAATCAATTAAATTTGGTTTCATTGATAGAATTTTAGGTATAAGATTTTTTAAGATATGGGAGTTTTTTTATTGGTTAAAAAAAGACATAAGTTCATTTAAAAATACAATTATTAAAAAATAAATTTATGAAAAAATTGATAATTTTTGGTACTGGTCAAGTTGCTGATATTATTTCACATTATTTTAAAAATGACAGTAATATTAAAATATTTGGTTTTTGCGAAGATGAAAAATATATAAAAAAAAGTAAATTTAATAATTTACCAGTTTTTTCTACGAATGAATTGTTAAAAAAATTTAAAGCTAGAGATTACTTCATTCATGTTGCTTTATCATATTCTGATATGAACTCTTTACGAAAAACTAAATATAATTTTTTTAAAAAAAAAGGATATAAATTTTTGAATTTTATTAGCTCAAAAAGCAATATAGTCGATAAGAATTATTCAATCGGACAAAACTCGGTTATTTTAGAAAATCAGTCTATTCAACCTTTTGTAAAAATAGGAGACAATACAATGATTTGGAGTGGAAGTGTAATCGGACATCATACAAAAATTGGTAATCATACATGGATAACTTCAGGATCAAAAATAGGAGGTAATTCAATAATTGGTAATGAATGTTTTTTAGGAATTAATAGTACAGTAGGGCATATGGTAAAAGTTGGTGACACAAGTTTTTTGGGAGCTAATAGTTTGACTACGAAATCTATAAAAAAAAATAGCGTTGTAATAAGTCAAGACTCGAAAAAACTAGATATTTCAAGTAAAGATTTTTTAAAAATTACTTATTTTAAATGATTAAAAAATGGAAAAAAATTGGTTTAATCTTAAAACCAACAGATCATAATTTAAGTTGGTGGAAATCCTATGGAATGGATCCAACAGTAATTCAGATTAATAAATCATTACATAGAATTTTTTTTTGTGGAAGAAACAAAGAAAATAAATCTATTATTGGTAGTGCCGACATAGATTTAGACAATCCATCAAAAATATTAAAAGTGAATAAAAAACCAGTATTAGTACCTGGTTCTCTGGGCAGTTTTGATGATAATGGTGTTACCGCATCCTGTGCAATCAAAAACAAAAAAGATTTATATCTTTATTATATTGGGTGGAAACCAAAATCAACTACGAGGTATTCTTTAATGACAGGGCTTGCGATTTCAAAAAACAATGGAAAGTCATTCAAAAGATATTCTAGAGCTCCAATATTAAAACTAACAGATAGAGAACCTTACTCAATTCTAACAGCACCATATGTATTAAGGTTAAAAAAAAATAAGTGGCTTATGTGGTATGTCTCTTGTGAGATATGGAAAAATGAGAATTTACCAATTTATAATATAAAGGTAGCTGAGTCCAAAAATGGCTTAAGCTGGACTCAAAAAGGAAAGGTAGCAATAAAATTAAAAAAAAATGAGAGAGCTGTGGCAAGGCCCTCTGTTTATTTAGAAAATGGAATTTTCAAAATGTATTATTGTCATGAAACCCAAGTGGGAAGATATAGAATAGGTTATGCAGAATCTAGAAATGGAATTAAATGGGTGAGAAAAGATAATTATGCTGGCATTGATGTTTCAAAGCGAAAAAATGAATGGGATTCAGAAATGATCGAGTATCCATATGTTGTAAAATATAAATCAAAATTTTTTATGTTTTATAATGGCAATAGTTATGGAAGAGATGGTGTTGGTCTTGCTGTTTTAGATTAAATAAATGAGCAAAAGATTATCTATAATTATCCTTGCACAAAATACCCTTCTAGCAAAAGAAATAATATTAACTATAAAATCAAAATTTAACAAAAAAATTAAAATCATAGCACTATCTTCTGACTTAAGACTAAAAGAATATTCTACAAAACTTTTTAATTACAAAATAAAATTTGTATCCAATAATTTAAGAAATGAGCACAAACTCATTGAAATTATAAAAAAAAATAAAATCGATTTACTTCTTTCTTTGCAACATAGATGGATAATATCTCAAAATTTAATCAATTTTTCTAACAATAATATTTATAATTTCCATTTTGGAAAAATTCCCGAGTTCAGAGGACATGACCCAATAATTTATTCAATTTTAAAAAAACAGAAATATTTTTACTCAACTATTCATAAAATTTCCAAAATTGTTGATACAGGAGAAGTTTTAAGTGAAAAAAAAATATTAAATTTAAATCAAATACCAAGAGTTATTGAAAAAAAAATGGTACAAACATTCAAATTACAATTTATTGAAATGCTTAATCAAATATTCAAAAAGAAAAAAATTTCAATCAAAAAAAAAATAAACAAAAAACTTAAAAAATATAAAAAAATTAAATCATTAAAAAATAAGAAATTAATAAATAATGTTCACGATTTAGAAAAAAAGACAATAGCTTTCAATCATGCACCTCATGAACCTGCATTTTTTTTACATAAAAAAAAAAAATATTATGTTCTTAAAGATTATAAAGAATATTTAAAATTTAAAAATAAAAATTAATGAAAAAACCAATATGTATAATTGCTGCTAGAGCAGGAAGTAAAAGAATTAAAAATAAAAATATTGTAAATTTTTTTGGCAAGCCTCTAATAAGCTATTCTATAAAAACTGCCAAAGAGTCAAATTTATTTGAAAAAATAATTGTTTCTACTGATAGTATAAAAATTGCAAGAATAGCAAAGCGATACGGTGCAGAAGTTCCTTTTTTAAGAAAAAAAAAATTATCTGACGATAAAACAGGGCTTAGAGAGGTCATTAAAGACACAATAAAAAATATTGGATCAAAAAATACAAGATACCATTTTTATATTTATGCCACTGCAGCATTATTAAATAAAAAAAATTTGATTGATGCATTCAAAAAAATTAAAAAACTTAATTACGATTTTTTAATATCAATCAAAAAATTTGAGTCAAATCCACTAAGAGCATTTAAAATTAAAAAAAATAATCTTAAATTTAAATGGAACAAATTTGCAAAAAAAAATACTCAAAAACTAGAAAATTTATATAGTGACTCTGGTAGCTTTTTTATTTTTAAAACAGATAGTATTTTCAAAAAAAATTATTTACCTAATAAAACCACATTTTTTGAACAAAATATAAATGAAGCCTTAGACATAGATTATCCTGAAGATTTAAAAATGTTAAAATATATTTATAAAAACAAATAGATTAAGCCTTAGTATTGCCTTATTAATTTGATTTTAAAAGAAGAATAATTATACGTAATTCTCGAATGAATATAAAAAAAAAAAATCCTTTAGTCTCAATTATTATAAGGACGAAAAATGAGGATAAGTGGATTTCGAGCTGCCTAAGGGCAATCGAAAGTCAAAGTTATAAAAATTATGAAATAGTTCTAGTAGATAATGATTCCACCGACAATACTTTAAAAAAGATAAAAAAATTTAAAGTTAAACTAATTAAAATTAAAAAGTTTAAACCTGGTAATGCAATTAATATTGGTATCAAAAAATCAAAAGGGGACGTAATTGTATGTCTTTCAGGACACTGTATTCCAGTAGATAAAAACTGGTTATATAATTTAGTCAAAAACATTAAGTCAAAAAAAATTGCTGGTGTTTATGGAAGGCAAGAACCTTTTTCTTTTAGTTCCGATATCGATAAAAGAGATTTAATAAATACATTTGGACTTGATAAAAAAATTCAAGTTAAAGATACATTTTTCCATAATGCTAACAGCTGTTTTTCAAGAGAAATATGGAAAAAGTTCCCGTTTGACGACAGTGTCACAAATATTGAAGACAGAGTTTGGGCTGAGCAAGTAATAAGCAGGGGTTATAAGATAATTTACGAACCTAAAGCTAGCGTATATCACTATCATGGAATTAATCATGATTTAAATGTTGATAGGGCAAAAAATGTAGTAAAAATTTTAGAAACATTAAATACAACTTCAACTAAGAAAAATAAATTTAAAAGAGAAAAATTAAAAATTGCTGCTGTAATTCCAATTACTGGAAAAACTAAGTTTATAAACGATGTATCGCTTTTAGAAATTGCAATAAAATCTGCTCAAAAATCAAATTATATCCAAGATGTATTAGTGCTGGCTGATGATGATGAAACAATTAAGCTCTCAAAATCATTGGGAGCAAAAGTACCATTTAAAAGACCAATTAGTTTATCAGAAAGCTATGTATTAGTTCACGACATATTGAAATACTCCATTGAAGAACTTGAAAAGAAAAATAAAAATTATGATATAATTGTTTGTTTGGAAGAAACTTATCCTTTTAGGAATCCAATCATAATTGATGCAATGATAGATAAATTACTTAATGAAAATTTAGATACGATTTTTGCTGGAAAATTAGAAAAAAGAGGAATTTGGTTTGATAAAGATGGAAATGCTGAGCAAATATTGGAGGGTTTTATGCCTCGAGATCTAAAGAAGGATAAGGTTATAATTAGTTTATTTGGCTTAGGTTGTGTAACACATCCAGCAATAATTAAGATGGGAAATTTATTTTCAGGAAAAACAGGAATTTTTGAGATTAAAGATAGGAAAAGTCAAATTGAGGTCAGAGACAAACAAAGCTTAGATTTAGCTAGAGATATATTTGATTATAATTATTAATTAAGATGAGAATTAAAAATAAAACTAATATAGCCTTTATTGGTTGTGGAAGAGTGGCTGAACACTACTACAAAATTTTAAAAAAAGGAAAAATATCAAATATTTCCATTGTAGGTGTTTGCGATAAAAATATTAAAAAAGCAAGACTTTTTGCTAATAGATATAAATCAAAATATTTTATTAGCTTAGATAAAATGCTTAATGAAATCAATATAGATTTATTAATAATTTGTACACCTTCAGGTTCACATTTTAGTCATGCTAAAAAAGGTTTAATTAAGAAAATTAATGTTCTTGTGGAAAAACCGATTTCGATGACACCTGCACAAGGCGAAGAATTAATAAGGTTAGCTAGAAAAAAAAACCTATATCTTGGAGTTGCTTTTCAAAATAGATTTAATAAAGCAATAATTTCTCTAAAAAATGCAATATCCAAGAAAAGATTTGGAAAAATTGTAACAATAGCAGTTGTTTTAAGGTGGTGTAGATATCAAAGTTATTATAACGATGAGTGGCACGGTACATGGAAAAATGATGGAGGAGTAATTAATCAACAAGCAATTCATCATATTGATGCATTAAATTGGCTTTTTGGTCCTGTTAAAAGTGTGAATGCAATCGCAAAAAATAGGCTTAATAAACTCCAAGCAGAAGATACAATAGTATCTACATTGGAATTATCTAATGGTAGCTTATGTACAGTCGAAGCAACCACTGCCGCAAGACCTAAGGATTACGAAGCATCTATTTCTGTGGTAGGCCAAAAAGGGTATGTTAAAGTTGGTGGTATTGCATTAAATGAAATTAACGAGTGGGAATTCATTAATAAAAAAAAAGAAGACAGAAATATCAAAAAACTAAATTCACAAAAATTTGAAAATGGATATGGTTTAAGCCATTTACCACTTATTTTGGATGCATTAAAAAAGATATCGTTGAAAAAAAAAAATTATTCATCTACTCTAAGTGCACTTGAAACAACAAGAATAATACATGCATTTTATTCAAGCAATGAAAAGAAAAAAATGATATTTTTAAAAGATGGACCTAAATCTAAAAAACTTGGAAATTAAAAATGAAGATTGTTAATAAATTTCCTGGAAAAGATATATCAATTGAGGATATTAAAACTAAATTTCCATTAGTTGCAAAAAAAAATAAAAAACACAAAAGTAAATTTAAAATTTCAGGAATTGAGTTCGGTGGAAATCTAATACCTGTTTTTGCTGGACCAAATATGGTTGAAAGCGAGAAATTAATAATTAGTTGTGCGAAAAATGTAAAAAAATCTGGTGCCCATTTTTTAAGAGGTGGTGCTTTCAAACCTCTTACTTTTCCTTATAGAAGTAAAAAATATACAGAAACAAGACTTGAAGGTTTAAAATGGTTAAAGAAAGCAAAAAATGAAACTCACATTCCTATAATAACTGAAATTATGGAAGAAAAATATTTAGATAAAATTTGTGAAGTCGCAGATATTTTACAGATTGGTTCAAGAAATATGCAAAATTTTCCTTTGATCACAGCTTGTGCAAGAACTCAAAAACCAATAATGTTAAAAAGACACTATGGCTCATCTTTAAGAGATTGGTTAGGTGCCGCAGAATACATAATGGTAGAAGGTAATAAAAAAGTAATTTTATGTGAGAGAGGTGTTTCTGTACCGCACACTCATAGATCAACATCTAGATTTTTATTAGATCTTCAAGTAATCCCAGCAGCTCAGGAAATTACTCATTTACCGATGGTATCAGATCCATCTCATGCAACATTCTGGAGACCATGGGTACCTTCTATGACATTAGCAAGTATTGCAGCAGGATCAGATGGAATAATGTTAGAGGTTCACCCTGATCCAAAAAATTCAGCTGTTGATCCTTTACAGCCAATTGATTTTAAGGAATTCAAAAGTCTTATGAAAAAAATGAACAAAGTTTCAAAATCAATAGGTAGACATATACTTAAAAAATGAAAGAGAAACTTTATACAGATTTAAACATCAAAAGAGTTGGAGATTTTGTTGATGAACATTTATCAAGAACAGAAAATTTAGAAAATGGAGCACCCCCATTTTCATCAGTTGAAATAAGTATTAATGGTGCGTGTAATAGAAGATGTTTTTTTTGCCCAAGAGTGGATGAAGAAGGTTACCCTAATATACTTAATTCTTTAGACATGGAACTATTTGAAAATTTATTAGATGACTTAGTTTCAATAAAGTTTGAGGGAAGAATTGCATTTTCAGGCTTTTGTGAACCCCTATTGTCCAAAAATTTGAATGAGTATATTTTAAAGATAAAGAAAAAACTTCACAAAACCCATGTTGAAATAGTTAGCAATGGAGATCCAATTTTAGCTAAGAATGGTGAGAACAGATTAAAAAATCTTTACGAGGCTGGTTTAGACACAATAAAAATAAGTTTATATGATGGACCACATCAAATTGAGATCTTTGAAAAAATTAAAAAAAAACTTAATCTTTCAGATGAACAATGTATTATAAGAAAACGGTATTTGGGTGCAGATGAGAGTTTTGGTTTAACAATTTCAAATCGGGCTGGTTCAGTAAGTATCAAAAACGAACAATTTGAACTAAAACCTTTAAAAGAACCATTAAAACAGCCATGTTATTATCCATTTTACAAAGTTCTTATTGACCATGATGGCGATGTTTTGATGTGTTCAAACGATTGGAAAAAAGAGAAAACTATGGGTAACCTATCAAAGGATTCTCTTCTTAAAATATGGTCAAATCAAATATTTAATAATCAAAGAAAAAAACTTTGTAATTCTGATAGAAGCGGGTCTCCTTGCAATGTTTGTGATGTTGACGGTATCTTAAATGGTAAATCTGCATTTAAAAGGTGGGGTGAGTACTTTAAAATATAATGAGTAAAAATTTCAGAATTGTTGTTCGACCAAGTTGGAAAAAAAAAGAAAGATATTTAAAAATAAATCTTTCTAGGAATGTTCATTATGATGATTTTATTTATAAAAAAACCAATCAAATTTTAAAAAGTAATAAAAAAAATATATTACATTATGCTGATCCTTATGGAGTCTATGAGTCCATTTCTAAATATTATAAAATCCCCTTGAATAAACTTACAGTGGGTTTTGGTGCAACAGATCTCCTAAATAGATTAACTAAAGTCCTAGATGTAGACAAATTTTATGTAGTCAAACCCACATTTGAGGCCTTTCCTGTTTACTGTGAGATAAATTCAAAAAAATATAGATATATAAAAAATTCTGAAGTTTACAAAAAAAGAAAAAAATCATGTGTGTATTTAGTAAATCCAAATGGCATAGATGGTTCAGTTTATAAAATAAATCCCAAAATTTTTAGGCTTTACAAGTATGTTATCATAGATGAAGTCTATTCTGACTTTTCCCCAAAATTTTCACTTTTAAATAAAAATATTAAAAATTTAATAATCGTTAAAAGCCTAAGTAAAAGTATAGGATTAGCAGGAATAAGAGTGGGTTTTTGTAAAGCGTCAGATTTAATAACGAAAAAAATACAATCTGTGAGATTAAGCCAAGTTTGTAGTAGCTATGCATCAATAATTGTACCTAAAATAATAAAAGAAACGAAACATGTTGTGAAAAGAATGAACGATTCAAAAAAATATATTGAAAAAAAATATGAATGTAAAAAATCAAACTCTAATTATGTCTTATTTAAGAATAAAAATAATTTGATAAAAAAATTTGGTGCAAGAAAAGTTTTGGGTTTTTATAGAATGGCCCTTACAAATATCAGGCGCATTAAGAATAATGAATAACACTTTTACTAAATATATTAAGAATAAAAAAACTAGAATCTCAAACAACGAAAAATTTGTTGCAATAATAGGTGGGAGTCCATCAAAAGGAGCAAGATCACCAGTTTTATGGAATCGAGTGTATAGAAAATTTCATAAGAAAATTAAAATGTACCCTTTAGATGTAAGTAAAAAAAATGTGAAAAAATTAATTTTTGCACTTTCAGAAAACAAAAATTTTTTGGGCGGTTCTGTAACAATACCTTTTAAAGAAACAATTAGTCATATATTAAAAAAAAATCTTTCTAGAGAGGCTAAAATAATTGGGGCAGTAAATTGTTTATTTAGAGATAAAAAAAAATTAAAGGGGACTAATACAGATGGAGAAGGAGCCTTAGTAGCATTTAATAATTTTAAGGCACCTAAAAAAATTAAGAATATTTCTATACTTGGTTGTGGTGGAGCTGGAAAAGCAGTTATTGCATACTTTGCAAAAAAATTTAAAAAAGCTAAAATAAATGTTTTTACAACAAACAAAAAAAATAATTTATTTATAAAGAAAATTAAAGCCCGACTTTGCAAATGGAAAGAACTAGATAAAATTATTTACGACTCAAACTTGATAATTAATTGTACAAGTATTGGTTTTGGAGAAAAAATTAACAGCTCTCCTCTAAACAATACAATTATTAAGAAATTGAGAAAAAACACAATAATTTATGATGTTATATATCAGCCCAGAATGACAAAATTTTTATATTATGCAAAAAAAAATAATCTTAAATATTTAAACGGACTTGAAATGAATTTACAGCAGGCTGCAATTGGATTTTTATATGTTAATAAAAACTTTAAAAACTTGAATACTATAAAAAAAATTATGAATAAAAAATAATGATTATAATTAGTGCTGAGCTTATTCATAAAAAATATAAGTATGAAAAAAAAATAAGTAAATTTCCACCACCACACCATGTAAAAAAAGGTTTTTTTATTTTATCATTAAAAACAGACAATGGATTAATAGGTTATGGAGAACTCAGTTCATATGAGTCTGACTTTAATAGTGTTGTTAAGTTATTTAAGAATAAATTTTCTAATTCTGTAAAAAATCTTAAAGTAACAAAAAATATATTTAATAATCACAACTCAGTAATAGAAAAAACCTCTAGATTAGAGTCAACGATACATGCAGCTATAAGCCAATGTTTATTAGATATATTAAGTAAAAATAAATCAATACCAGCTTTTAAATATTTTGGTAAAACCAAAAAAGCTATTAAAGCCTATGCAAGTGGAGGTTTGATTTTCTCAAATCAAGAATATGAATCTTTATTAGATGAAATGCATTTAGCAAAAGAAAAAAAATTTTTTGGATGGAAATTTAGACCCTCAACACCTAAATTATTTTTAGATCATCATAAACGTTTTACCCAAAAACCAAAAATTGATATTTCTAAACTTAGTAAATTTTGTCTTCTTGCTAGAAAAGAAGTGGGAGACAAATTTAATTTAATGATAGATTTAGGTTGTAGATTAAATCCAGGGGAAGAAGCAAAATATTTTTTAAATTTATTAAAAGAGTTAAATTTTTATTTTGTTGAAGAGCCCTTTGATAGAAAATATCAAAATTATAGAGAATATAAAAAAATAAATAATTTAGCATGTGGTGAAGATGTTACATCTATCAATACTTTGAAAAAATACTCAAAACACAAGCAGATAAAATATCTCCAGCCTGATATAAACCTTTTAGCAGTTGAAAATTTGCTTCATTTTTCAAGTAAAAATAAAAAAAAAATTATCATGCATAATTGGACAAAATCTGGAAGTTTTTATGCAAATTTAAATTTAGCATTAATAAATAATAATTGTAACCTAATAGAGTATAATTTTTTGAATTTTCCGAAAGATTATTGCTTTTTAAAAAAAAATTATCTATTTGAAAATGGTTATATAAAGATTAAGTCTAAGTCTGGGATAGGTATTGAAATAATAAATAACAATAGTTTTAAAACTAATATATATAAATTTTATTAATTATGAGAATTATAGCAGTTGTAGCAGCAAGGGGTGGATCAAAATCAATAAAAGATAAAAATATTCAAAAAATTGGAAAAAAAAACCTCATCAATTACATACTTTCAACTTTATTAAAAGTAAAAGAGATTAATAGAGTTATTCTTTCATCGGATAGTCAAAAAATATTAAATATTGCAAAAAAAAATAATATCAAAAAACTTGAGATTAGAAAAAGAATAAGCTCTTTAGCTAAAGACAATACACCTTTAACATCCGTTTCACATCAAGTAGCTCTTGAACTCAAAAAAGAAAAATATTTACCTGATATCGTTCTACAAATTGCTCCAACGTGCCCTTTTGTTAAAATTAAAACAATTAGAAAAATTATACATATCTTAAAAACAAAGAAAACAGATTGTGTAGCAACTCTAAAAAGAATTGAGCATGAGCATCCATACAGAGCAAAAAAATTACATAATAATAATAAATTTTCCCAATTTATAAAAAATATTAATGTAGAAAAGTATATATCACGTCAAGACCTTCCAGTTTTATATTGTACTTCAGGTGCCATATATGGTCGAAGTTTTAAACTTTTAAAAAGTTTTACCGGTAAAGATTTTTGTCTAGGAAAAAATCCAATGGGAGT